>Ga0307986_10002258_pt1 | contig 13820 bp, 10 predicted proteins | sample EllFjometageno82_FD_203170 | JGI IMG/M metagenome (GOLD analysis project Ga0307986, IMG submission 203170) | Marine microbial communities from Ellis Fjord, Antarctic Ocean - #82 | ecosystem: Environmental > Aquatic > Marine > Unclassified | place: Southern Ocean | collected 2014-10-09
TGGCTATACCTATGCGATGGATGGAGAGAAATTCTCAGGCAAAGCAACAAATATTCGTCTGCGTCGAATTGTGGAGGGTTCCTACAGCGGTATTCGCTTTAAAGATATATCTCCTACCTATAGATCTAGTGTTGGTATTGTTGGCAGAAATAACTACAAAGAGAGAAGTTATTGGCATGGTAAATCTTCTAGATCTGATGGGCTATTTCGAAAAATATCACTTCATGCCAGCAAACAAAATAGATTAAATTTTCAAAACCAAACGATTAGGGAGCGACTGGAAACAAAAATTAATGTTGAAACAGGTCTAAATATTAAAGGTGAGCTTGAGTTTGTGACCAAAGCAAGTGAAAAATTTGAAGGTCGCCAATTTGGCAAGCAGAATGAAATAAAAATTGTATTTGAGTACTCCCCCTCAGAAAGATTTATGCTGGCCTTCCGTTATGAAACTGGAGACCAAATTGCCTACAGAATTGAGACGCCTGTCATCGGCGATCAAAAGACTCAGAATATCGTTGCTGACATTAGATTCTCAGATGCTCTCAAGATAGGCCTTCAGCAGAGGTTCACAGAGCTAAGAGATAAAGTTTCCAATGAGGAGTTTTACGGAGGAGAGATCAATCGATTTGAGTTGGATTATCAATTTGGTAACGCGCTCTCATCAAGATTGATTGTTGAGAAAAATGATTTTCAAGATAACTACTACCTAGAAGGTTTATTTCAATGGAAGCCCGACCCATATACCATCTTTTATGTTGGCGGCACTCAGTACTATAAAAAACCCAATCCATTTAGTGACAATTTCCGCATGGAAACATCACAAATATATTTAAAATTCCAGTACTTTTATAACCCTAACAGCTAACTTTTGAACCAGAAACGGTTCCGTCCTTGATTGCGATAGAGTGAAGATCAAAGTTAATTGCACCCATTGAAAATAAGAGGCTTCTGACTTGTATTTTAGACGTATCTAAACCATCTTTTTCTAAGCAAGATACTGGCACAGAGATGGTGCCCCATGAATTTAGTTTGGTCGATGGGAGTTGAACTGTGCCTTGGCAAGCTGCTCCACATGTAACATTGAAAAATAACGGTGCGCCTTCGGTTTCATTGACTCTCATAATAATTTCATAATAAGGCGATCTCATGGGAGTGATATCAAGCGGAGCTTTTGTTGATACTCCAAAACCTTGCATCACATTGCTGTTAGTAAAAATAAAATTTTTGGCATCATCCTGTCTCAAGTAATCAAATCGTGAAATTACAATGTTCTTATCTTGACTGGAGAATTCATCTGCAGAGACAAACTCAGGACCTGATTTAGATAAGATAAATTCTTGGCCTGGTATAGCGGCAGCACCCAAGAAAATATTCACTGATTCTATTTTTCGACTGGGTCTTTCCAAGGCGATATTTGGCAGATGAGTCTTAGATTGGTAATTCAAACCATAGGCCAAAGGAAACAAGGGATCATAGAATTCATTGTGACTGTTCAGCACGCCCTGAGTCTTAAGTTTTGGCCAGGAGTATGAGAGCTTGCCCTTGAAATCAAACTGTATCTCATCGTTTTTTAAGAAAATAACATCAGAGATACCTTCCACTGCAGTACCTGGCAACCAAGCCGCTACAAAAGCTTCAGAGGCATTAATGTATTGATTGACCTCTAAGGGTCTTCCAGAAAGAAATAAACTCACTATCGGGGTATCCGTGGCTGTCAATGCTTCTAAGATTGGCAAATAAGTAGGGTCAGTAGCTTCAAATGAAATATTCTTAAGATCTCCCAACATTTCTGCATAAGGCTCCTCTCCAAAGACACCAATCACATAATCAGGGTCAATTGCAAAGCTCCCGTTAGTTGAAAATTCTATGGTTCCACCGGCCGAGCTAATAAATTCCTCTAATGATTCAAAAATAGTCTTAGTATTTAGAAAATCAGAGTTCTTGTTGTCTCTCCCCTGCCAAGTAATAGTCCAACCTCCTGCTTGAGAAGAAATTTTATTTGCAGCCTCGCCAATAACTCCAATGTGACTCACCGGATTCAATGGAAGCATTTGATTGTTATTTTTGAGTAGCACCAAGGATTCTCGAACCGCTTGTCTTGCCAGTGCTAAGTGATCAGGGTGACCTAGATAATTACCTTCAAACTCATGAGGGACTCTGCCATCAAGCAAGCCCATTCTTGATTTAACTGTCAGTATTCTCTTGACTGCATCATCCAATCTTTGAGCTGGAATTTCACCAGATTTCACTTGTCTCATAGTATTCTTTAACAGCAGCTTCCAATTTTCAGGCACCATGAACATGTCAACCCCAGCATTAAAGGCTTGAGCGCAATTAACATTGGAGCAATTTTTAACTTGCCCATGACCATTCCAGTCTCCAACAACAAAGCCATCAAATTGCATTTTATCTTTCAGTATTCCAGTCAAGAGATCTTTATCTCCGTGCATTTTGCTGCCATTAATTGAATTAAAACTAGCCATGACTGTTTGAGCACATGCATCTAAAGCCTGAAAATATGGATGCCCATGAATCTCTCTAAGCTCGACATCAGAAACTACAGTGTTCGCTTGATCGACCCCATTCAGTGTTCCACCATCTCCCATAAAATGTTTAGCTGTTGCAATAACATGATTTTGATCTAGAAATTCTTCATCTTCACCCTGCAAGCCAAGAATCATGGCGTGGCCTAGCTTGGCAACTAACTCAGGGTTTTCAGAGAATCCTTCATAGGTTCTTCCCCATCGATCATCCTGAGGCACGGCAATGGTTGGCGCAAATGTCCAAGCAACACCTGTAGAGAGAACTTCCAAGGCAATAGCCTCGCCGATCTCTTTGAGCAAAGCAGGATTTCCGGTAGCACCCAGTCCAATATTGTGAGGAAATAAAGTAGCGCCAATTAGATTGTTGTGGCCATGAACAGCGTCAGTACCCCATAGTATAGGAATTTTGATCCCATCAATTTCTACAGAGGCATCATAAAATTCTTTGCTAAGTTTTTTCCAATCATCCGCGGTGCTGTACTTGTCTCCGTTTGGAGCTGTATTTCCTCCATTAAGAACAGATCCAATATGGAATTTTTTTACATCCGCTGGCGAGATAAAATCTAAGTCCCCCTGCATGACCTGACCAACTTTTTGCTCTAAAGACATTTGAGATAGGAGTTTGTTAATTAATCCATCATTAGCTTCATAGGAGTATTTACATGTATTGTTTCTGGACCAATCCTCTTGCGCGGCAACGCTAAAAGAAAAAGCTAATGAAAGAATAAATAAATTAATGTGTACTTTCTGCATTCTATCTCCTGGATTAATTAAAAGTTGATGTCAGAAAATTCTATTTCGAGCTTTGATTGGTTTAATAAATAATAAAGGGGTAATTGATTGTTGCTCATTGCTTCGTCTACAAGCTTCCGCTTGGAGAGGCTCGAAACCAAAAGGATGCATCTGTTCGCACTTAGCAACAAAGAAGTATTCATGGTCTTTCTTAGATACAACGGATCTCCAAGAGGAATCTCTGAGCTATATATTTCATGAGGAGCATCAGCATTAAACAATCTATCTTGATCAAGTAAATCTGGGAACAAAGAGGCAAAATGACCATCCAAGCCAATACCCAGCAGAACAACATTAAAAGGTAAATCAAGTTGAGATACCTCTAATAATGGGTCTGCTAAAGAAATATAATGAGCTGCCTTGGCTTCGTTGATGAAAAAGTTTTTCATGATAAGTTGTTCATTGGAATGCTCATGTGACACATCCACCAAGCGATCATCACCTAAAATAATGGTTACCTTGGTCCATTGAATGGAGATTTTAGATAAATGCGCAAAAATATCTAGAGGACTGCTGCCACCAGGGACAACTAAGGTTGCATGTCCCATTTTATCAATTCCCATCGCTAAAGAATAAGCGATAGACTGTGCAATTTTGAAATTAGCGCCCTCCACTTCAGCTATTTTCTTTTAAGAACATTCGGTTGAAGTAGTTCAGATTTCCATGCAGACAGGTCATTTCTTTTTTGATTAAAGAAATAGAGATATTTTCCAGGACTTCTAAATGCATTGGCTTGCGATTTAATAAAAAATTTTCTCTAAATCTGTTGGCATCAATATGCTGCATTAATGATCTCATGAGCCCGCCTGCTAGATAAATACCATTACCTGGCATGTAAGCTAATGCTAATTCAGAGAGGACTTGGGGTAAGCAAATTAAAAATTGATCGATTGATTTTTGAGAAAGTTTATCAGTCTCGTAAGCCGATAAAATCTCCTCAGGGTTCTTGGTTAATCCGGAAAATTCTTTATAGATATTTGAAATTCCTCTACCAGAAATTAAATCTTCTAGCACATGAAAATCATTAGACCCCTTTAATTCAGACTGGCACATCATAGAGTCAATTGAGAAAGTGCTATTGCCTATTTCTGTGGGCAACACGATCTCGTTATCAACTACAAGCGCAGCTCCAAGACCTGTGCCGGGACCAAGAATTAATGCGGTTTTATTAAAACTTTTTCCTGGGGTAATGAGCTTCATATCTGCCTCATCAAACAAACTTAAGCTATAACCAATAGACTCCCAATCATTTAAAATATGGCATGAGGAGATATTAAATTTCTCCAAAACATCTTTAGCATTAAGTGTAAAATCACGATTGGTCATACGAATTGTATCATTCATTTTTGGCCCGGCAACGGAGAAAACTATATGATCAATCAAGGGGTCTTGAATAAGAAAATTTGCAATAAGGTCATCAAAGGATTTTAAACAACTAGTATTCTCTTTTTGAGGGTTAATTAACATATTAGAATTAATATTTGCAGAGCATGTTCTGACATTTGTCCCGCCTATATCAACAAGAAGTACCTTTGGGGCTGCAGGCGATGTCACTGTATTAGTTACCATAGTAAAAAGTAAATAATGCAAAGAATTGCAATGACAATGACACTATTGATATTAAAAGCTTTCGATGTAGAAAAATCTATGTTGTTAAGATTAATAGCTTTTGGCTGATCAGTATGCCCCTGAAAGAAAGCGGTGATATAGCAGCCCAGTCCTGATAAAAAGAACACGACACCCATTCTATGAATATAAGCAAAGTCAGGAAAAATATTGCTTATTGAGATAGAAAGAACCAATGAAAGAATAGCGGCAACAAGAACTGACATGGCTGTTGCTTTCTTCCAGAAGAGCGCAACCAAAAAAATTACAAGGATGCCGGGGGTGAATAAGCCAGTGAACTCTTGAATGTATTGGAACAGCGAATCAAAGCTATCCAGCAATGGCGCAATAAAGACTGCAACAACTAAACCAAGCACTACTGCTATTCTGCCAGTCTTAATTAGGTTCGCTTGACTCACCTCATTGGGCGAAAAAGATCTATATATGTCCATTGTAAAAATTGTCCCTATGCTATTTGTCATGGAGGCAAGTGATGACACTATTGCAGCAATTAAAGCAGCAAATGTTAATCCTAGGAGTCCATGAGGAAGCAAAGTCATCATGCTTGGGTAAGCTTGATCTGATTTCACTATATTTGGAATTAATTGCATTTCCATGGCCATGGCAGCACATATACCAGGCAAAACAATGACGATCGGCATCAGTAATTTTAAGTAAGCTGCAAACATAACTCCTTTTTGAGCCTCTCGAAGAGATTTTGCACCCAAAGCGCGCTGTGTAATGTATTGATTAAAACCCCAATATGAAAAGTGCCCAATCCAAACACCTGCGCCAATAAGAATCCAAATACCAGGCAGGTTATTGTATGAAGGGTTGTCTGGAGAAAGGATCATATCGAACTTCTCAGGCATCGCATTAAAAACAATTGCTAGACCTTGGAAGACTCCGCCTGAGCCAGCAATCTGATTCAAGGCAATATAAAGAACTGCAAATCCACCAAAAATTAATAAAACAACTTGGACGATGTCTGTCATAGCAACAGCTTTAAGACCTCCAGATAAAGAATAAGCCAATGCAAAAATAGCTAATAAAATACAGCCGTATAGTGGCTCAAGACCAGTCAAAGCATTAATTGCAAGCGCACCAAGCCATAAAACAGTGGTTAAGTTAATAAAGACATAAATGATTAGCCAGAAAAAAGAGAGGACCAAGCTAACCCTTTTATCAAATCGTTGCTCCAAAAATTGAGGCATGGTGTAAATTTTCTTCTCAAGAAATAGTGGTAAAAAATATTTTGCCATTACTATTAAGGCTACTGCTGCAGTTAACTCCCATACAGCGATTGCCATCCCAACCACAAACCCTTGGCCTGACATACCGATGATCTGTTCAGCAGAGATATTCGCAGCTATTAATGATGCTCCTATAGCCCACCAAGGCAGAGACCTGCCGGCGAGGAAGTAATCTTCAGATGTTTTTTCAACGCCTGACTCATTTCTAGAGACATACTGAGCAAGCGTAATGATACCGATGCAATAAATACCGAGAATAAAAAAATCTAAATTATTAAAATACATGCTACTACCCCTAGTAATTACTGATATCGTTGTCAACGAAGCTAAATTATCATTAAAATAGTAAGATAAAGCAAATATGTCACGACAAATGCCTGTAACAATCAAAGATGTCTCCAATGATGCGGGGGTATCAATTAAGACGGTCTCCAGAGTTATCAACAATGAAAAGAATGTTTCTGAGAAGACCAAAGAGATTGTTATTCAATCCATTCAAAAATTAGGGTTTAAGCCCAATAAAAGCGCTCAAAGCCTTAGATCAAAAAGATCGCACATGATTGCTTTGCTTTATAACAATCCAAATAAACATTATTTAGCAGATATTCAAGGGGGCATCTTAAGACTCTGCAAGGAAACAGGCTATAACCTTGTATTGCAGGAATGTGATTATACAAACGTTAACCTGGGATCAGAGATCACTGAGTTTATTGATGATTTTAGTATCGATGGTTTGATTGTCACCCCGCCCTTAAGTGATATGAATGAATTCTTAGAGCATCTTAATCAAACCCAAGCTGAATACTCAATCATTGCCCCAAGCAATACTAGAAAAGTAAATTCTTACGTCTCATCAAATGATTATGAGGCTAGCTATGCTATGACCAATAAAATTATTAATAAAGGCCACGTGAATATTGGGTTTATTAAAGGCCATCACAAACATTCAGCATCCCACCTAAGATTTAATGGCTTTACAGATGCGCTGAAAGATCAGGGGATGAGCCTAAACAAGGAATGGGTTAAAGAAGGTAATTTTAGTTTTGATTCAGGGTTTAGCGCTGGGTTGGAACTCTTGAAATCTCATAACAAACCTTCGGTTATTTTTGCTAGCAATGATTATATGGCAGCTGGGGTCATGAAGGCCGCGCAAATGAATGGCATTAATATTCCCTTAGATTTATCGCTTGTTGGCTTTGATGACTCGCCACTTGCTGCTCAACTCTGGCCATCGTTAACGACTATTCGTCAGCCAGTGGAGGATATGGCCTATCACGCTGCAAGATTACTGTTAGGGAATATTGATGGGTTGAGTGAAGAGATGGAGTCCAAAGAATTTATCTCTGAGTTAATACTAAGGGAGTCTCTGATTAACTTAATAGATTAAATGATTCTCTGATACCGCTAACAACAAATTCAATAGCCAAAGCCCCAAGCAAAATACCAAATATTTTTTGAACAACAATGATGATTGTTGGGCTAACTCGCTTTGCAAGGTTGGCCGATAGCCACATTGCTAGGGCTGCCAAAGCAACAATAACAATTATAGGGGTGAAGTTTATAAGCATCTCAACTGGATCTGAAGAGCGTTGTTCTGCAAGAAGCAACGCAGCAGTCATAGCCCCAGGGCCTGCAATTAGAGGGGTGGCAATTGGAAAAATGGCAAGGGACTGGAGAGACTCGTCATCAAGCGCAACATCAGCCGTATTTTGCCTTCTCTCTTGACGTTGCTCCAAAACCATCTGAAAAGCTATAGCAATAAGAAATAAACCACCAATAATCTTAAATGAACTCATTGAGATTCCCATCACATCTAAAACAGAAGCACCAAAGAGCCAAAAGGCAGCCAGAATACCAAAAGACACTAAGCTGGCATGAATATAGACTTTTTTAATGTCCTGCTTGTTGAGTCCCTGAGTCAGGCTAGCAAAAATAGGAATTAATGCGATCGGATCTACCGCCACAAATAACAAGATAATACTTTCTATGGCCTGATCAAACATATTAAGTGGAGATGATTTGTATAGAGTCTGAGTGAGACACTGAATAGACTCCGCCAATTAAAACAAATTTTAATGATTTTTTGGAACGAGTTTTCGATGCTAGAATTAACTTAATCTTATTAATTGTGGTTGTTTGATTGGAGATTGATTTCATGTAGTGGGGCTGCATACCACCTACCAAACTAAGTTGCTGGAAAGTATCTAAGTTATTAGTGAATGCATAAATAGGCATCCTAAAAGGTTTGGTGCTTGAGATAACATCTGCAGTTTGACCCGATCGAGTTACCACTACTATTCCATCTGCATCAATTCTTGAGGCAAGATCTCTTGCGCCAATCGCAATATTTTGCCAATCTGATTTGTCACTAAGAAATTCTTCGTACCCCAGGGTCCTAAAATTTTCAGTTTTAGTGGCAATCTTCTTTAGCATCTTGATACATTGAACGGGGTATTTACCTACGCTAGTTTCCCCTGATAGCATGACAGCATCAGCGCCTTCATAGATTGCATTGGCCACATCTGTGACCTCAGCTCTTGTAGGGGTTGGATTGATAATCATAGATTCAAGAAGATGAGTTGCAACAATGGATCGCTTGCCCCACTTTGCAGTTGCATACATGATTCTTCTTTGGATATTAGGCAAATCAGCCAAGTCTGTTTCAATGCCAAGATCCCCTCTTGCAACCATCACTATGTCAGTAGCTTTAGTAATCTCATGAATATTGTCTAGCCCTTCTTGATTTTCAATTTTTGCAATAATTTTAGCAGACGATTTATTTTTTTTAAGAATGGCCCTTAGCTCATAAATATCCTGGGCACTCCTAACAAATGAAAGCGCAATAAAGCTTATGTTATTTTTTATTGCTAAGTTAATGTCCTTGCGATCCTTCTTTGTGATGGACGGAAGGTCTACCCTTACCCCTGGAAGATTAACATGGCGTTTGCTGCCTAGCTTGCCGCCATCGAGGACTTTGCATGTTAAATTTTCATTGTCCTTAGCCAGAACTCTAAAATTAATTAGGCCATTATCTATGCTGATCCTTGAGCCCTTTGAAACACTCTTAATGAGGCCTTTGTAGTTTATCTGGATCGATGAGGTTTCAACGTCAAGATCCTCTCTAATTGTTAGATTGACAATATCTCCAACCTTTAGGTCAATATCGCCTTGATGGACGCCCGTTCTAATTTCAGGGCCTTGCGTATCAAGTAATAGGCCAATAGGACCATAATCAGCTGATTGCTCGGCATTAATCTGACGAACTATATCTATAACATTTTGCGCATCTCTATGTGTCGCATGAGACATATTAATTCTTGCAACATTCATGCCCGCCTTGTGGAGTTTCTTTAAAACATCATATTTATCAGTACAGGGACCAATCGTAGCTATGATTTTTGTTTTTATGCTGTTCATGTTCGCACTATACGCGAAATACCAGTGATATGAATTGTTTGACATCGTTGTCATTGAAGGAGTATTCTTTTATATAAGTAACTAATCAATGCAATGAATTTATTTATATTTGGGGGGACTGGCGATCTAGCAGGAAGAAAGCTGCTGCCAGCTCTATACCGACATCACAAAGCAGAAAGGTTAAATCCTGAAACTCAAATATATGGAATTGGATCTCGAGAAATAGATACAGAGGCCTACAGAGAAGATACTAAAAAAAATCTAGTAATTTACCTTGAACCTGAGGAGTATAGCGAGCAATCTATTGAGTCTTTTTTATCATTGGTAACGTATAAAAAAATTAATTTCAATATTTCAGATGATTTTCAATCGTTGCAAGATATAACGTCTGCAAACCAAAGAAATCTTTATTATTTAGCAGTCTCTCCATCTTTTTATAAAATCATAGCGGACAACTTAAGTAACCAATCTTTAATCGGCCCCTCCTCTTCTATCATTGTAGAAAAACCAATCGGAACTGATCTTCTATCCTCTGTTGAAATTAATGAGGCTCTAGCAAATCATTTTGAAGAAAATCAAATTTTTAGAATCGATCATTACCTTGGCAAGGAAGCCGTGCAAAACCTACTAGCTTTGCGATTTGGAAATATATTATTTGAAAAAATCTGGTCCAATGTAGCAGTAGATCATATCCAAATTACAGTTGCCGAGACACTTGGTTTGGAGAGCAGAGGCTCGTATTACGATCACACTGGGGCGATCAAAGACATGCTTCAAAATCACCTACTGCAAATCTTATGCCTAGTAGCAATGGAGCCACCAACAAGTGTTAGCTCTGAATCTATCAGAGATGAGAAGTTAAAAGTGCTTCGGTCACTTCGCCATTTAGATATCAATTCCATCGAAGATCACTGTGTTATTGGGCAATATAAAGATGGAGCCATTCATTCAAGAGCAAAAATAGGTTACAGGAGCGAAGAAGGTGTTCAGGAAAAAAGTCAAACAGAGACCTTTGTTGCACTAAAAGTATGGATAGATAATTGGCGATGGTCAGGAGTGCCATTCTTCCTAAGAACTGGAAAGCGCATGACTGAAAAGCGCTCTGAAATAGTAATACAATTTAAATCGGTCCCTCATAATATTTTTGATTCCAAAAATAGTCAAAAAGATAATCAATTGATCATCAGGCTTCAGCCAGAGGAAAGTATTAAGCTTAAAATTATGATTAAAAAGCCTTCAGCCTCCGGATTTCAATTGCAGGAACTCCCCTTGGACTTATTATTTAATGATTATTATGAAGAAGATCATCTTGATGCTTATGAAAGACTGTTAATGGATGTTATTAATAGCAAGCCTTCGTTATTTATGCGCAGAGACGAAGTCGAGGCAGCCTGGCTTTTTATTGACGGGTTGATTGACTCAATTGCTGATGGTGAGTTAAATCTCTCCAAATACAACGCGGGAAGTTGGGGTCCTTCGAGCTCAGATTTACTGATCGCAAAACATAATTCCAAATGGAACAACGAGGAAGAATAAATGTTAAATAAAATTAATCTTATTAAAGAGAGGATTCAAGAAAGAAGTAATGGGAGCAGAACAGCGTATCTCAAAAATATTGAATTCTGGAAACAAAACTCTCCGAATCGAAATAGCTTGGGCTGCTCGAACTTGGCTCATACCTATGCTGCATGTAATAAAAAAACCCCGGCTGAAAGCCTGAATATTAAAAAATTTATTGGGATAATTACAGCTTACAACGACATGTTGTCTGCGCATGCACCCCTAGAAGCTTATCCAGGGCAGCTAAAAAATCAGGCTGATAAATTAAATCTACATATCCAAGTTGCCGGAGGAGTTCCTGCTATGTGTGACGGTATTACCCAAGGTGAACCTGGAATGGAACTCTCACTATTTAGCAGGGATGCAATTGCCCTCTCGACAGCCATTGGTTTATCTCATAATGTATTTGATGCGGCAATATGCATGGGCACATGCGACAAAATTGTTCCTGGCTTGCTCATTGGCGCTCTTAAATTTGGTCATCTGCCCGTCATATTTATTCCTGGAGGGCCAATGGCTACCGGCATCTCTAATGCAAAAAAATCAGAAACAAGGCAATCCTATGCGGCTGGTGAAATAGAGAAAATAGATCTTCTAGCAATAGAGCAACAAGCCTATCACTCAGAAGGAACTTGCACATTTTATGGCACAGCCAACACCAATCAATTAATAGCAGAGGCCATGGGCTTTCAACTTCCAGGAGCAGCCTTCACTCCAACAGATTCACCTATTAGAGATTCTCTTAATCAAGAAAGCCTAAAATCACTCATGAAGCTGATGGATGCTGAGCTGGGATTGGGTGAAATGTTAGATCTTAAAAATTGGATTAACGCCATCATTGTATTATTAGCAAGCGGAGGTTCAACTAACCTAGTTATTCATTTAATCGCAATGGCTCGTTCAGCTGGATACATTATTGAAATTGAAGATTTTAATGACCTGTCTCAAATCATCCCCCTTCTATGCCAAATCTATCCAAATGGAAATGCTGATGTCAATGAATTTCATGCAGAAGGAGGAATAGCCAGATTGTTAACAAATTTAATTGATGGTGATTTAATTTATGAAGATATTCAGACTGTGGCTGGATTAGGCCTATCAAACTATACAAAGGTTCCTTTCATAGAATCCTCTAAAGACAATACCCTGAGATGGGCAAACCTTGAGAGGAATACCAGGCCTCTTAAAAGTATTGCTTCTGCAGAGAGCCCATTTAAACCTAACGGTGGAATTAAATTCATTGGTGGTGATATTGCAGAAGGTGTGATAAAAGTTTCTGCTCTAAAGGATGAAAATGGAGTGATCCGAGCTCCTGCAAAAGTATTCTTGAGCCAAGAGGCAGTGCTGAAAGCCTTTGAGAGTGATGAATTAAATCAGGATGTAATCATAGTGTTATTGGGTCAAAGCCCAGCTATGAATGGAATGCCTGAATTACATAAACTTACATCTCCAATTAATGTGTTGCAAAAAAGAGGTTATAACATCGCACTGGTTACTGATGGGCGAATGTCTGGGGCCTCGGGATCATTTCCAGCGTTGATCCATGCTGTGAGTGAAAATAATAATTTATATAAGATTAGGACAGGCGACATGCTGACTCTAGACTTAGAGAAAGCCAAACTATCTATCGAGGATCAAAATCTTGAAAAACGAGAGTCTATTCAAATTAGTCCCAGTAATAATGGTCTTGGCAGAGAGCTATTTAAAATATTTAGAGATAATGTAAGCTCTGTAAAACTTGGAGCAACTATTTTTAATGACTAACTTCGATCTAATAATTCCAAAGATTCTACCCACCCTCACCCTCTCTTCTGTGGATGCGGCAAAAAAGGTTTGTGATCTTCTAAGGGCAGCAAAGATTAATTCTCTTGAGGTAACATTAAGATCAGGTGTCTCTTATGAAGCGATAGAATATATATCAAGCCAGTCTGAGATTAATTTAGGGTTAGGGACGGTGCTCAATCTTGAGCAACTTCTTAAATTCAAAGATCTAAAAATTGCCTACGTCGTCTCACCAGGCTTTGATGAGGGACTTAGTAATTACTGTAAGCAAGAAGGTGTTGGCTATATTCCTGGCATTGAAACTGCATCAGAAATAATGAATATGATGAAGCATGGGCATAAGAAATTAAAATTCTTTCCGGCGGAACAGTCTGGTGGAGTGGAGAAATTAAAAGCATTTCATGCAGTATTTCCAGAGATAAGCTTCATGTGCACTGGTGGAATCAATCTATTAAACTATAAGAATTATATAAAATTACCAAATGTATTCGCTGTAGGCGGATCATTTGTTTTACCAAAAGAATTACTGATCGAAGATGATCTCGATGGGGCTGTTAAATATCTTCAGTTATTGTAGGCGAAAAAAAACAGAGCTAGCTCTGTTTCTTTAAGTTCGAGATTGGAAGAGGTCTAAAGTGAGATTCTCTTTAGCTCCTTGAAGGTTTTCTCTTGCCTTCTTGGTGGGTTACTAAGCTCTTTTTTATCGTCAACTCTTAGTATCGCTTTCGCCCTTCGTCTCTGCCTTCTCTTTCTCTCTTACTCCCGTCTGCAGTTGTTTGTAAGTCGGTCCGAGTTGGTCTATTAAATATACGCCTCTGATTAAAAGTGTCAATACTTATTTGCAAAAAAGATAAAGTATTTTACTTTT
>Ga0307986_10002259_pt1 | contig 13819 bp, 12 predicted proteins | sample EllFjometageno82_FD_203170 | JGI IMG/M metagenome (GOLD analysis project Ga0307986, IMG submission 203170) | Marine microbial communities from Ellis Fjord, Antarctic Ocean - #82 | ecosystem: Environmental > Aquatic > Marine > Unclassified | place: Southern Ocean | collected 2014-10-09
TTTGCCATTGAGTACTGTAGATTACTCTGGTGGTATAATTATAACTGACTGGTATAATGATTCAAATAACGGTGATTCCATTAAAATCACAGTTCGTTTTTTATCTAACACAGTTCAGTCTAATAGCCTCAAAGTAATTGTTCATTCTAAAAAATGTTCTGCGATCGATAACTGCAAAATAACTGAAATTGATTCCAAAATTAAAGAAGAACTTCAGAGATCTATCTTAACAAAAGCATCCTTGTTAGATTTAAATTATAAAAAAAATAAATAAATCAAATGGAGCGAGCTAATTTTCAATTAATTGAAAAAAAATGGCAATCGTTTTTTCAAAATAAAAAATTATATAGAAAACAAGATAGCCCAAAATTTTATTGCTTAGAAATGTTTCCTTATCCATCGGGAAAAATTCATATGGGTCATGTTCGTAACTATACAATCGGAGACGTAATTGCTCGGTATAAATATTTAAGTGGGTTTAATGTTTTGCATCCAATGGGATGGGATTCTTTTGGTCTACCTGCCGAAAATGCAGCTAGGGAGAATAATTTACATCCAAAAGAATGGACTAAAAAAAATATTTCTCAAATGAAGAGGCAATTAAAAATGTTGGGACTTTCTATTGATTGGGATCTTGAAATATCAACATGTGATGAAAGCTACTACAAACATCAACAAGAATTATTCATTGATCTATATAATAAAGGTCTCGTTTCAAGAAAAGAAAATTATGTAAATTGGGACCCCGTTGAACAAACTGTTTTGGCTAATGAACAAGTAATAGATGGCAAAGGTTGGCGTTCTGGTGCTACCGTTGAAAGAAAGAAACTTTCTCAATGGGTGTTTAATATAACAAAATTTGCTGATGATTTATTAAATGATTTAGATACGTTAAAAAACTGGCCTGAGAAAGTAAGGCTAATGCAAAAGAACTGGATAGGTAAATCAATCGGTTGCGAAATTGAATTTAAGTTACTTAACGACAATAGTAAATTAAAAATTTTTACCACTAGACCTGATACCATTTTCGGTGCTTCCTTTTTGGCAATTTCAATTGATCACCCTTTATGTAAAAAATTAGAATTAAAAAAAGATTTTTTAGCATTTAAAAAAGAATGTTTAAAAGCAGGTACCACTGAAGAAGCTTTAGCTTTAGCTGAGAAAAAAGGATATCAAACAAATTTTTTTGTTCAACATCCTTTTATAAAAAATAAAAAACTACCAATTTTTGTAGCAAACTTTGTATTGATGGAATATGGGTCTGGTGCAATCTTTGGCTGCCCTGCTCACGATCAAAGAGATCTTGATTTTGCAAAAAAATATAATTTAGAAATCACAGAAGTTGTTGCTGAAAATATAAATAAACCTAAAAATTTTAATAAGTTAAATGATGCATATACAGCTAGTGGTACATTAATAAATTCTGATTTTTTAAATGGATTGGATGTTGAATCTGCAAAAATAAAAATAATTAAGGAGTTGGAGAGTAATAAAATTGGGGAAAAAAAAATATCTTTTCGATTAAAAGATTGGGGTATATCGAGACAAAGATATTGGGGGTGTCCGATTCCAATGATTTATTTAGATGACGGTAGAGTAGTTCCTGTTGAAAAAGAAGATCTCCCTATTCAATTACCAGAGGATATTGACTTACAAAGTAAAGGTAACCCTCTTGAAAATCACCCAACTTGGAAAAAAACTAAGCATAAAAAGTCTGGACAACTAGCAACACGTGAAACTGACACGCTCGATACATTTGTAGATTCATCATGGTATTTCATGAGATTTTGTTCTCCTCAAGATAAAAATAAAGCATTTAATGTTGAGGATCTAAACTATTGGCTTCCTGTTGATCAGTACATTGGTGGTGTAGAGCATGCTATTTTGCACTTACTTTATTCAAGATTTTTTATGCGTGCTGTTAAAGAAACCAATCCAAAAATAAATCAAAAAGAACCATTTAAGGGGCTATTCACTCAAGGCATGGTTTGTCACGAAACTTATAAAGATGGTAACGGTAAATGGCTAGGTCCCGATGAAATAGAAAAAAATAATAAAAATAAATATATTAAAATTTCTGATAAAACTGAAGTAATTGTTGGACAGTCAGAGTCTATGTCAAAATCTAAGAAGAATGTTGTTGACCCTGAAAGTATGATAAAAACTTACGGCGCCGACGCAGTTCGATGGTTTATATTATCAGATAGCCCGCCAGAAAAAGATGTTCAATGGTCAGACAAGGGAGTAAATGCTGCTTATAAATTTTTACAAAAACTTTATAACTTAAATTACTTAATTATAAATAGATCGGACAAAAGTCCTTTAAAAGATAAAGACTATAATATTAAGTTTGATAATTATGTTTTAAAAATCACTAAACTAATTGATAATTTTCATTTAAATGTTGTTGTTGCGAATATTTACAGCATGCAAAACTTGTTCATGCAGAGCTTGGGGGACGAAGTAAGTAATAAATGTTTAAAGAAAAATTTTATAAACTTAATGAAAATTCTTATCCCTTTTATACCTCATCTTGCAAACGAATGCCTTGAGCATCTTGGAGAGACTGAAATAAATGACTGGCCAAAAATTAACAATGAATTAATTTTAGATGAAAAAGTTAAGATTGCTATACAAATTAATGGAAAAACAAAACAAATTATAGAAGTAAAAAAAGACTTAAGCGAAAAAAATGCTATAAATGAAAGTAGAAAAAATGAAAAAATTAAAAAAAATTTAACTGATAAAAAAATTTTAAAGACCATATTTATTAAAAATAAAATAATTAATTACGTTATAAAATAAGATTTAATGTTAATGAAAAAAAATATTATATTAATATTTGTTCTAACCATTTTAACAATCTCTTGTGGTTATCAAAAAATTAGTCAGAACTATCCTTTAGTTTACTTACAAAATATAAAAATTGATGGTGAAACACGTCTTGCTTACATAGTAAAAAATAATATTCTTTTAATTTCGGATCAAACTGCAAAAGATAAATATGATATTGAAATAAAAATAATTAAAAAAAAAACAAATAAGATTAAAAATATATCAGGTAAAATAACACGATATAAATTGAGTTTTTCAGCTACATTAATGATGAAAAATATTGATACTCAAAAAATTATAAATAGAAATTTCAATATAAATTCTGATTATGATGTCACTAAAAATTACTCCGAAACAATTAAGAATGAAAAGAACGCATCTAAAATTGCTATAAATAAATTATCTGAAGAAATAAAAAAAGTTATATTATTCTCTGCAAGGAATTAAGTGATATTAAAAAGTTACATTGTCGAACAAAATGTAAATGTGCTTAATGAATATCAAGGGATTTTGCTGTACGGAGAAAATGACGGTATTAAAGATGATATTAAAATTAAGCTAAAAGAAAAAAATAAAAATGTAGAAATAATAAATTTTTTTGAAGCAGAAATTATAAAAAATAAAAATGTTCTTTATGACAATATTGTAAATGAATCCCTTTTTAACGAAAAAAAAATAATTTTTATACAATTAGCAACTGATAAAATTTTGAACGAAATTGAAGATTCGCTCAACCAAAATAAAGAAAATGTTAAAATTTATATTTTTTCAGAAAATTTAGATAAAAGATCTAAACTAAGAAATTTTTTTGAAAAAACTAAACATTTAGGCATAATGCCTTGCTATGAAGATAACGATAGAACGCTAATTAATTATATCAGTAAAGAGTTGCATGAATTTAAAGGTCTTACTGGAGAGCTTATTAATCTGATCATTGCTAATTCTAGTTCAAATAGAAAAATTATACAGGGTGAAATTGTTAAAATAAAATATTTTTTTTTACAAAAAAAAATTTCTAAAGATAAACTCCTTGATCTTTTAAATATTAAAATTAATTCAAATTTTGATATCGTAAGAGATAATACGTTGATTGGAGAGAAAAATAAAATTAATAAGACATTATCTGCGATAGATTTATTAAGTGAAGATAGTTTCATCTTTTTAAACAGCCTAAATCAAAGAATTGTAAAACTTATGGAAATACAAGAAATTAACCAAAAATTTAATAACCATGAAGAAACACTAAACAATTTAAAACCACCTATTTTTTGGAAAGATAAACCGATTTACCTTCAACAGTTAAAAAGATGGGATTTAAATATGTTAAATAAAGCTGCCTACGAGATTGGTGAAACAGAGGTCTTAATGAAAAAGAATTCACAAATTAGGAATGACCTTTTAATTAAGGGACTTATAATTAATCTCTCAAAACAGTCTTTTACTTTTTTGTAATCAACGTAGAAAGTAAATCAAATTGTTCAAGGTTCTTATATTCAATTACCACTTTTCCAGAGTTATTTTTTTTATTCACCACCTTAACGTTCATGCCCAATCTTTCTTCGATTCTTCTTTCTACCAATAAGATATTAGGATCGGTTTTCTTCCCTGGTTTTATTTTTTTTTCCTCTTTTTCTTTTTCGTTTTTAACTAAGTTTTCGATAGATCTTGCACTTAATTTTTCCTTTATTATGGATTTAGCGATTGACAGTGCGTTGTATCTCCCAATCAAAGGCCTAACCTGACCTGCAGTAAGCTCACCAATTTCTACAAATTTAAGAACTTCTAAGGGTAGAGACAAAAGTCTCAATGTATTGCTAATGTGACTTCTGCTTTTACCCATAAACTCTGAAAGCTTTTGATGATCATATTTAAATTCATTTATTAATCTTTCATACCCCTTAGCTTCTTCGATAGAATTAAGGTCTTCTCTTTGAATGTTTTCGACTACTGCTAATTCTAGAGATTGAGTATCATTAAGATTTAACACTACAACAGGAACCTTGTGTAATCCTGCTTTTTGTGCAGCTAACCATCTTCTTTCTCCAGCGATGATTTCATAAGTATCATCCTTGTCTAATCTGGCTATTATAGGTTGAATTAATCCATTTTTTTTAATAGATTGAGATAATTCATCTAATTTTTTTTCATCAAAGTGTATTCGAGGCTGAAATCTATTTCTGTTCAAATCGCCTATAGATACTAGTAAATATGGGTTCTTATGATCTTTTTTTTTAACAATATCAAGCGCGCTAGAGGTAACTTCAGCCTGATCTCCAAACAAAGACATTAGACCTCTACCTAAACCTTTTTTTTTAATATCTTCTGGCATCAATTTCCCTGTTCTATAAATTCCTTGGCTAAACTAATATAAGATTGACTACCGAGACATGCTTTGTCGTAGACAATGCACGGCACACCATGTGATGGGGCTTCTGATAATCTGACGTTTCTTGGTATGACAGTTTTATAAACTTTTTCTTTAAAAAATTTTCTAGCTTCTTCATCTACTTGAGTGGATAGTTTATTTCTTTTATCAAACATGGTTAGAAGAATTCCTCTTATTTCCAAGGTAGGATTCAAATTAATTTTTATTCTTTCAATTGTTTTTACTAATTGAGAAATTCCTTCTAGTGCAAAAAATTCTGTTTGTAACGGGACTAACAATTCATCAGCTACAACTAATGACATTACTGTAAGTAAACTTAATGACGGCGGGCAATCGATAAAAATATTTTCGTACATATCGAACAAATCTTTGTTATTTCTGCTTAAAATTTCTTTTAACAGGAAGGCTCTATTGGGGTCATTAGCTGTTTCTACTTCTAAACCTGATAAATTGACGTTTGAGCCAATGATATCAAGGTTTTTTACGCAACTTTTTTGTATGCTACTTTTTAGGTCAGATTGCCCTATAATAACTTTATATATATTATTATCATCTTCGTTGTTTGACCTTCCAAGACCTGTTGTTGCGTTACCTTGTGGGTCTAGGTCTATTACTAATATTTTTTTTCCAAGTTGGGCCAAAGCAGTTGAAAGATTAATTACAGTTGTAGTTTTACCGACACCACCTTTCTGGTTTATTACTGAAATTATTTTTTTCATTTTATTTTTTAAATTCTATTATTACTATTTTTGAATCTGGACTAGTAATGCTTTTTTCTAAACTATAACTATAATTTAAATCTTTGTTAAGTTTTTTTATCTCTTCTTCTGCACTACGACCTTTTAGAATGATAAGTTTGTGGTTAACTTTGACTATTTCACGTGAAATACGTATATGTTCATCAAGTTTCTTGAAAGCTCTTGAAACCACGTAATTACTTTTAATTTCATGTGATCTATAATCATTTTCATATATATCTGCATTAATATTGAGTTTTTCACATAAAAAGGTCAGAAACTTAGTTTTAACCCTAGATTTTTCATAAAGTTTCACGTGAAACTTTATATTCCTGTTAAATATAGCTAGAACTATACCCGGAAATCCTGCGCCTGTACCTAGGTCAGATAAACTTAATCCGTCATCAAATTTAATATATTTAACTAATTGAGCTGAATCAAGGACATGTCTGTCCCATATATTATTTACTGTAGATTTAGATATTAAATTGAACTTCTGGTTATATCCAATTACTTCCTTACAAAATACTTCAAGTTTGTATAAACCATCTTGGCTAAAATTTAACTTATTTAGTAATATTGATTTTACTTCTTTTTCTTTCATTAAGCAGAAACTTTGTATCTATTTCTCTTTATGAATGCCAAAAGTATAATTGCTGCGGCTGGAGTAACACCATCTATTCTTAAAGCTTGACCTAATGTTTGTGGCTTTATTAGTTTCAATTTAGATTTAATTTCGTTAGAAAGACCACTAAAAGCATCGTAGTTAATGTCGTTTGGAATAGATATTGATTCATCTTTTTTGAAAGCAGCAATATCATGCGTTTGCCTTTTTAAATAACCGGAATAATGCGCGTCTATTTCAACTTGTTCGTCTATGTTTTTCTCAAATTGGGGAACATCGTCCCATATATTTCTTAATTTCTCAATAGTTACGTCTTTTTGAGATAAAACCTCGATACCAGTTCTTTTCACACCGTCCATAGCTATTTTTACAGAGTGTTTGGCAGCCTCGTTGGGAGATATTAATTTAGACTGAAGGGTATTGTAAACAGAAATTAATTTATCTTGTTTTTGTAAAAAAATTTTTTCTCTATTTTTTTTTACTAAATTAATTTTAATACCAAGTGGAGTAAGTCTTTGATCTGCGTTGTCAGCGCGGAGTGATAGTCTATACTCAGCTCTAGATGTAAACATACGATAAGGTTCAGATACACCTTTCGTAATCAAGTCATCAATCATAACGCCAATGTAAGACTCTGACCTGTCTAGTATAAAATCTTTTTTTTTTTGAGTTTTTAAAGCAGCGTTAATGCCCGCTATCAATCCTTGAGCTGCAGCTTCCTCATAACCTGTTGTTCCGTTTATTTGTCCTGCTAAAAACAACGATTTAATTTTTTTCGTTTCTAGTGTTGGGTTTAACTCTCGTGGATCTACATAATCGTACTCAATTGCATAACCAGCTCTTAACATTTTAACATGTTCTAAACCCTTGATTTTACACAGCATTTTTAACTGTACCTCTTCTGGAAGAGAAGTTGATATACCATTTGGGTAAATAGTATTGTCATTTAATCCTTCAGGCTCAAGAAAGATTTGGTGTTGTTCTTTTGCTTTAAATTTTACAATCTTGTCTTCTATGGAAGGACAATATCTTGGACCAACACCTTTAATATTACCCGAGTACATCGCACTTAGATGAATGTTATCACTTATTATTTTATGAACTTCACTATTGGTGTGCGCAATGCCACATGAAATTTGTTTATTAGAGATTTTATTAGTTAGAAAAGAAAAAAAATAAGGGTTGCTATCTGCTGCCTGCATTTCAATTTCATCATAGTTGATTGTTGTTCCGTCTAAACGTGGTGGTGTACCTGTTTTGAGTCTGCCTAATTTGATATTATATTTTTCTAACTGCTCACTTAAACCAGTAGATGGATTTTCATTAAATCTTCCAGCTGGTATTTGCTTTTGTCCAATATGTATTAGGCCATTTAAAAAAGTTCCTGTGGTTAAAATTAGTTGATTGCAAAAGATTTGTTTATTACTTTCACAGATAAATCCTATTATTTTACAATTATCATCATCAAATAAAAACTTAACTACCGGATCAGCTACTACGGTTAAGTTATCGTAGTTTAATAAAATTTCCTGCATGTTTTTTTTGTATAGAGCTCTGTCTGACTGTGTTCTTGGTCCTCTTACAGCTGGACCTCTACTTCTATTTAAAAGTCTAAATTGGATACCTGACTTATCAGTTACAATACCCATTACACCATCAAGAGCGTCTATCTCTCTCACGAGGTGCCCTTTGCCCAGACCACCTATAGCGGGGTTACAGGACATTTCACCTATAGTCTCTATTTTATGTGTATAAAGGGCAGTATTCACACCCATTCTAGCGGACGCAGCAGCTGCCTCACAACCTGCGTGGCCTCCGCCTATAACTACTACATCATAGCTAATATCATTCATAGTTTAAATGTATTACTCTAAAATGATTTTACAAGATCTTATTTAAACTATTTTCCTATACAAAAATCTTTAAAAATTGATTCAAGAATTTCTTCGACATCTACTTTGCCAACAATTCCACCTAAATGTCTTGTAGCCATTCTAAGATCTTCTGCAGCCATTTCTATTTCCTTGTTCTGATCTTTTTTAAGAAAGTTATCTATTTCTGCTAAGCAGTCGTTTAACTTAACTCTATGTCTTTCTCTTGTCACCACAACTTCATTAGATGTTAAAAATTTACTACTTAATTTTTCTTTTATTTGGACTATTAGCTGAGTAATATTTTCGTTATTTTTTACTGATATTAATATTACAGATGCATTGTTAAAATTATGATTTTGCTTACTGTTAATGTCAGATTTATTTAGAACGATAATACAGTCTTCTTTAATCAAATTTCTAATTTTAAGATCTATTTTTTTAGTAGAATTATCAATCATAATTAAGCTCAGATCTGACTCTTTTGCTTTATTAATCGCTAAAGAGATTCCTTTTTTTTCAATTTCATTTTTTGAATCTCTTATTCCTGCCGTGTCAGCTAATATAACCGGATAACCGTCAATATTTATATACACCTCTATTATGTCTCTAGTTGTCCCTTTTTGCTCTGATACAATTGCGGCATCTCTCTTTGATAACAAATTAAGCAGCGAAGATTTTCCGGCATTAACTTCTCCAACAATGGACACTCTAAATCCATCCCTAATTTTTTCCCCAACTTTATGATCTTCTAGAATTTTTTTTATGTCTCGGTGAACTTCTTTGATCGATTTCTGGACTTCTTTTAAAACACTTTCGGGTAGATCGTCTTCAGCAAAATCTATTTTAGCTTCTATATAAGCTAATGATTTAATAAGTTTATTTCTTAAATCATTGTAATAATTTGATGCGCTACCTTGAACTAACTTAATCGCTTGTTGTCTCTGAATTTCAGTTTCTGCATGAATCAGGTCTCCAATACTTTCTGCCTCCACAAGATCGATTTTATCGTTTTGAAAAGCTATTTTTGTAAATTCTCCTGGGTCGGCTAATCGACAATCTTCAAAATTTGATAAAACTTTTAAAAAACATGTAATAACAGCATTACTACCGTGTATATGAAATTCGGCTAAATCTTCACCAGTGAAGCTATTCGGACCAGGAAACCATAACAATAAGCCTTCGTCTATTAGGCTATTATCAGAAGGATTATAAAATTTACAAAAGTTAGTTTCTTTAGATTTTAAATTTTTTTTTTTTGAAATACTCTGAGAAAATTTAAGTGTATCTTTTCCTGACAACCTAATAATCGCTATCCCTGAAGGACCTCTTCCAGAAGATAAAGCATATATATTCATATTAAATTGTTCCTAAATAATTTATATTTTAGAATGTTTCAAATTAACTGGAAATTAAAAGCATTGCTATACACTGTATTTGGTTTTTTTGGTTTTAAAACCTTTTTTTATTTAATACAAAAGAGAATTACAAAAAGATCTGTTGTTAGAATTCGAAAAATTAACGATCTTTGGGAATATCATGCAAAATCTATAGAAAATAATAATATTAAGAGTATTTTAGAAGTTGGAGCTGGAAAATCATTAGAGCAAAATATTTATCTATCTTATAGATTCAATAATAAAGTTAAACAAACAGCTATTGATATTAATCGAATGATTGATTTTGACTTAATCAATCAAGCAAGTGTACAGCTATCAACGATTTTAAACCTGGAAAATAAAGGTGTGGTAAAAAATATAAATCAATTAGAAGAATTATATAACATCAATTATAAAGCACCTTTTAAATTATCATCTTTGATAAAATCGAACGAAAAATTTGATATGTCAATTTCTACAACAACGTTGGAACATTTTAATAGATCAGAATTAAAGAACTATATTTTTGATTTAAAATCTGTTCTTGCAAAAAATTGCTTGGTGTCTGCGGTAATCGATTATTCAGATCACTATAGTCATACTGATAAAAACATAGGTGGCTTAAACTTTTTAAGCTATTCTGAAAAAAATTGGAAAAAATATAACAACAAATATCTTTTTCAAAATAGATTAAGACACCAAGACTACAAAGAATTTTTCAATAGTAGCGGTTGTGAAATAAAAGATATTTTTAGTGGTGATGCATTACTAGCTCCAAAAGAAATATCAAATGAATTTGATGCTAGTGATAAAGATACTTTTATTGGCTGGGCTTATTTTTTAATTAGGCTAAAGACGCCTAGCTAGTTTTATTCATTGAATCAAAAAAATCTGCATTATTTTTTGTATTTTTAAGTTTTGAAATTAAAAACTCAATTCCATCCATGGTGCCCATCGGACTTATAATTCTTCTCAAAACATTCATTTTAGACAAATCATCTTTCTCGAAGAGCAATTCTTCTCTTCTTGTGCCTGATCTTGTGATGTCAAGAGCTGGATAGATACGCTTGTCAGCAACTTTTCTATCTAGAATTAATTCACAATTACCAGTTCCTTTAAATTCTTCAAATATTACTTCGTCCATTCTTGATCCGGTATCCACAAGAGCAGTGGAAATAATTGTTAACGAACCACCTTCTTCTATGTTTCTGGCTGCACCAAAAAATCTTTTTGGTCTTTGGAGTGCGTTAGCATCAACACCGCCAGTTAATACTTTTCCAGAACTGGGGATAACAGCATTATATGCTCTTCCTAATCTAGTTATTGAATCTAATAATATTACAACATCTTTTTTATGCTCCACTAATCTTTTAGCTTTCTCGATAACCATCTCAGCTACAGCAACATGTCTTGAGGCAGGCTCGTCAAAAGTTGAGCTGACAACCTCACCTTTTACTGATCTTTGCATGTCTGTAACTTCTTCTGGCCTTTCATCAATTAGTAAAACCATTAAATAACATTCTGGATGATTCGTTGTAATTGATTGGGCGATATTTTGTAAAATTATAGTTTTACCAGCTCTAGGCGGGGATACTATTAATGCTCTTTGACCTTTTCCAATTGGACTAACAAGATCAATTAATCTTGCGGTGTTATCTGGCTTCTTTTCTATTTTAGTTGTTTCAATTTCTAGAGTTATTTTTTCGTTAGGATAAAGAGGCGTTAGATTATCAAAAGCTATTTTGGTTCTTACCTTCTCAGGACCCTCGAAATTAATTTTATTTACCTGCAATAATGCAAAGTATCTTTCAGCATCTTTAGGAGATCTTATCTCTCCCTCAACGGTATCGCCTGTTCTTAACCCAAAACGTCTAACTTGACTTGGGCTAACATAAATATCATCTGGCCCAGGTAGGTAATTAGATTCCATTGCCCTTAAAAAACCAAAACCATCCGGTAAAAGTTCTAACACACCTTCGCCTGTTATTTTTTCATTTTTTTCTGCTAATTTTTTTAATATTGCAAAAAGGATTTCTTGTTTTCTTAGGGTGCTAGGATTTTCAATCCCAAGTTTTTCAGCTTGAGAAATAAGTTCAGCAGGATTTCTTTTTTTTAATTCTTGTAGGTTCATAAGATTTTTTATTGAAGAGGTGAGCTACCTTGTTATATGTATTTTTTGCAAAATTCAAGTCTTATAATGGTTTAAACACAACTATAAAAATAATACCCACTAAAAGAAGTGTTGGGACCTCATTTATAATTCTATAAAATTTAGGGGAATATTTACTATAATCAGTATCAAAGCATTTGAGACAATAAGAGAGGAAAAAATGATAAACGGTGAGCAACAAAACCATGCCAATTTTTAATTGTAGCCAAAGATAATTTAAACTTTCAACTCCAACTAAATATATTAATACGATTCCAAACAACCAAGACAAGACCATGGTCGGGGTCATTATGTAAAAAAAAAGTCTCTTTTCCATTATCTTAAAAGTTTCACTCTTATCTTGATTATTTAATGTTTCCGCATGATATACGAATAACCTAGGGAGATAGAGAAGTCCTGCCATCCAAGAGATTACAGATATCAAATGCAAAGATTTAAATAGAAGATAGTAGTTCATTTTTTATAAATTCTGTAACCTGGGACATTTAACAAATTTGTTAAGGCAGTTAATTGATGACGTAAATCGATTATTTTTGCTAGCTTGCAAAATACTAGATTTTAATGAGTTAATAAAGTCTTGATTCGTAGTAACGGCGGGAACACGAATATAGTCCTTGGAACCGTTTTCTTCTGCTAATTTTTTGTATTCGATATCAAGCTCAACCAAAGTCTCTGAATGTTCGGAAACAAAGGCTACCGGTACAACAACTATTATCTTATGTTTTCTGGCCTCCTCTTTAATTACATTTTCTGTTGATGGCCCAATCCATTTTAATGGACCAACGCGACTTTGATAGCATAAAATATAATCTAATTTTTCAATCGATAGTTTTTTTACTAATTCTTTGACAGTTTGTTCGACTTGCCACTGATAAGGATCGCCTTGCTTAATTTTGTTTTCTGGCAAGCCATGTGCTGAAAAAACTAATTTTATTTCCTCTAGCTTGTTCAAATCAATTTTTTCTTTGATTAAACTGGCATATGATAAAATAAAATCTTTCTCGGTTGGGTAGCAACAAACAATCTTAGTTTCTGCTGTTAAATTTTCTTCTTTACAAACGTCTAGCCATTCGTTGATTGAGGATCCTGATGTTGCGTTAGAATATTGTGGGTATAATGGCAATAAAATTATCTGATCAGGATTGAATATTTTTACTTTTTTAACGACGTCAATTGCTCGAGGATTCCAACATCTCATTACTATAAAACATTTATATTCATCCATCTCATTTTTTAGATTTTGTTCTATTGCCTTGGCTTGTGCTTGAGTTTCTTCTAGAATAGGTGATTTACCACCCATTTCAGCATAAATAGCTTTCGCTGTTGGTGTCCTTCTTTTAGAAACGAGCTTTGCAAGAGGATATCTCAAAAACTTTGGGAGACTAAAAATTGCAGGGTCGTTAAATAAATTAAATAGAAAAGGCTCAACAGCGTCCAGACTATCAGGGCCTCCAAGATTGAATAGAATAACTGCTTTTTTCATTTAAAATTACTTACTCTTTCTATAATTTTTTTTAAAACATCTGGATCGGTTTCGGGCAGCAGACCGTGTCCAAGATTAAAAATATATGAAGATTCTTTAAAAATATTCAAATATTTATCAACTTCGTAAAATATTTCATTTTCGCTTTTAAGCAAGACTTTGGGATCCAGGCCACCTTGAAGGCAAAATTTATTTAGATTTTCTTTAGCCCAGATTGGGTCAAGTTGGTAATCTAAACTCAAACAGTTCGGGTTAACTATCTCAGCAAATTTTAAATAATTTTTTCCTATACCTCTCGGAAAACAAATAGTAGGAATATTTTTTATTTTACAA
>Ga0307986_10002260_pt1 | contig 13818 bp, 8 predicted proteins | sample EllFjometageno82_FD_203170 | JGI IMG/M metagenome (GOLD analysis project Ga0307986, IMG submission 203170) | Marine microbial communities from Ellis Fjord, Antarctic Ocean - #82 | ecosystem: Environmental > Aquatic > Marine > Unclassified | place: Southern Ocean | collected 2014-10-09
GGCTATAATACTACTTCAGGCGGAGGCACAGGCATGGGAGGCACAGGCGGAGGCACAGGCATGGGAGGAGGCACAGGCGGAGGCACAGGCATGGGAGGCACAGGCGGAGGCACAGGCATGGGAGGAGGCACAGGCGGAGGCGGAGGCTATAATAGCACTACTTCAGGTGGAGGCAATAATAGCGGTATGATGCCATTCACTAACTATGAACATTTCGCAAATTATACATCAAATAATACCATAAATATTCATGATAATTATCATCCATTTTAAATTATTTTATTTTGTATATATATATAAATATGTATACTTATTTACTTGTAGCAGTTGTTATTTTATTTACATTATATAAATATGATTTAAAGGAGGGTCTTAAAGATGTTCCTGTTGATTTTGATGGTTCTAAAGTTATATTATCAAGAAAACAGGCTAACTCTTCAAAATCAGATCAGAGTATTAATTGGTCCGGGTATGTGTTAAAGAGTTCTATTCCGGCTTGTCCGTCAAACGGTGATAACGCACTCCAGTTTTCAGGCGACCCAGATTTTAAAAATATAGAGAGTTGTTATTCAAAACATAAACCTCAAGGTGGGGCTTTAAAAATGAAGGATTTTATTAAATGCGTGTATCCAGAATTTAAAGATTCAGAACCGGCAAAGGTACCAACAGCGTCATCTAAAAGCACTTCAGCAGCAACATCGGATGGGGGTGGTATTAGTGGGTTTTTTGAGGACACAAAAGACTTTGTAAAAGATAATTTAGTGTATGTTGTTATAGGTGTAAGTATTATAATTGCGGCTATAATAGTAGCAAGTATGGCTAGTAGCAGTATACCAGTTGCTCAGGCATATTAAAGTGATATAACACTTGGTTGGGATTCACCTGGAACAAATATAGGTGTAGGTTTAGGTTTAGGTTGTTCCTTCTGAAAGAGTAAAGGACTAAGAATTTTTACTATTTCTTTGCGTAAATTAGTTAGTTCTAGATTATATTGCGCTAGTTGTATAGGATCAGTTGTATCAATAGTTAAATCTTTATAATCAGATAGATGTTGTTCTAAATCTCTTTTTTTTTGATCAGTATTGTTAATTAAATCATACTTGTCTTGTAATTTTTTTATATTTTTATCTTTGATACTTTCACTTTTATCAGAATTTTTAATTAATTCTACAGAATCGTCAAATAAATAATATGTAGGTAATTTTAATCTAAAGTGATAACAACCTTTATTGTTACAGTTAAGTAAAAGGGTTTTTGTATCTTCTACTACTTCGACATGACCACCTTGACAATTTACACATTTTTTATTTTTTTTATCATTAAGATTTGACTTATTTAATAAGTATAGTTCTAGATATTTTTCGTATTGTTCTTGAGTTAGAAAATCATTTTTAGGTAATTCATCCATTTATATTGTAACTTTATTTTTTTTTGTATTACTCTTAACATATTTAACAAAATCTACAATATCCTTTTTCTTTTGTTTGGGTGTTTTCTTAACCTTATAGAAGTAATAAAGGACAAATGGTATACATAACAGAATACATATCAATCCTATATTCATTTTTTGAGAAAGGGATATAGGTTTTTTAGGGGGAACATAACTCATTTGTTTTTTAAGGGTTGTTTCTACAAGTTTAGGAGCATCCATTTATTAATCAAAACAATTTTTTCTTTCTAATAAAACTATAAATAGAAATGTTTGACTCAATAATTTATATTGCCATTTCAGTTTACTTATTTTATTATTTATTTATCAGTGAAATAAGAGGATTAAATTTTGCTTTAAAAGCAAATTTCTTAGTGTCTTTTTTAGCACCAGTTGTATCATACTTTATTGTATCCAAATTAGGTGAAAATTTAGAAACAACTACAACATTATTTATTGTATTTTTATTAACAAGTATTATAGTATTCCTTCTAGGAACACTTACAACAGCAAAAGCATATTTAGATAATAGAGAATGTATTGACAATGAAGTTAGATATAAAGACTCAATGATTCACGCAAGTAAACTATTACTTGTATGTATGTTGGGATTTATAGGAGTTGTATTATCACCTATATTACAAGTTCCTTTTACTAAACTGTTAAGCCAATATCAAACTGGTGATCCACAGAAATTTTTATATATGATAGTTGGATTTTATATGGCATTTATATCTTTATCTGGAACAGTTATATCTTATATGCCAGCATCTAAAGATTCATGTATACAATCTGATAGTCAGTTAAAAATTAAATACGAGGAAACAAATAGTGTTAAACCTAAAAAATGTAATTAATCAATATTTTAATTTTTTCTTTCTAATCTTTGTATAAATGGGATTAGGACAAACTATTTTATATATAGCTATTCCAGTGGTTGTGGTTATATATTTATTAATAAGTGACACAACTGGACTTAATTTTTCTTTAAAAGTAAACTTTATTGCTAACTTTATGGCGCCTTTACTGGCTTATACTGCAATATCAACACTTGGATTAGCATATACTTTTACAGATACAAAGAATACAATGTTAGAATTTGGATTAATTGGAGCATTAACATTTTTGATAACATATGTAGTAGCAGTTATATCAATGTATAAAGCAGCAAAAGATAAAACCAAAGACGGGTTAAGTACATCAAAAGTGTCTTGTAAAAACTTTAAGATGTCGTCTGCTTTAAAACATGGAATGAAAATAAGTATTATAGGAATAATTACCTTTTTATTGGTTAGTCTTTATCCGGTATTACAAAGACCATTTACAAATTTGTCCTCAAAAATGGGTGTACAGGATCCAGAAAAAATGGCATATGGTATAGTTGGGTTTTATATGGCATTTATGTCATTATCCGGTACAGCTATGTCATATTTTCCGGCATTAGAAGAAGGATGTACAATGACGGATGAAGAAATAACTGATGCATTTAATAAAGGATATCCAACCTTAAATTACATGAAATATGCTAATAAAAATAAAATAGATGAAGATAAAGTGTATAATCCTAAAGAGAAGATTAAAGGATTTCATTTTGATGAAAAAACAGGTCAATTTGAGTTAAAAGCTGGTAAATCATCAAGCGCAAGGGGAAAGGCGTCTGATGCCTTATCATATAAGCAAGGTGATACTCTTGAAGCAATAAAACTTATAAAAGCCGAAAATGGTAAAACTATACAAACCGGTAAACAATTTTTAATAGATACAATAGGTGGAACAGGTACATTTATTACTGTTAAGACTGTTGGAGACGGCTCTCCAAAAACAATTACTATTGATAAAGCAAACATAAATGTTAGTAATACTAAAGTTATAACAAAAGCAGCAACAGGAGCAGCAACAGGAGCAACAACAGGAGCAGCATCTGGAGGAGCAACAACAGGAGCAGCATCTGGAGGAGCAGCATCTGGAGCAGCATCTGGAGGAGCAGCATCTGGAGCAGGGGCAGCAACAGGAGCAGGGGCAGCAACAGGAGCAGGGGCAGCATCTGGACCCGTATCAGGAGCCGATGCAAAAGCAGCAGAATCTGCAGGAAAAATAGCCATGACAAAAGTAGCCGCATCAGGAGATGATTATGTATTATTTATAGGTCCAAAAACACCCCTTGTCATTAAAGATGATAAAGATAATGCTGATTTTTCTGATACGATAACAAAAATAGTAATAAAAGGATATTATATTGAATTATTTAAAAATAAAAATTACAAACCAACAGAAATCTCTACGTACCCTCCAGGAACTAAAGTAGTAGCAAAATTCTATACGGGCAAAGGCCCCGGAGGTGAAGATTATATCGCAACAATAGACTCTGTTAAAATAGATATTAACCGTGAACCAATATATAAATTAATATGGAAGGATAAAGATTCTAGAGAGATATATAAAAAAGAAGGAGATATAACCAGTCTTAAACAAGGTAAAACACACACAATAAGTTCACATACTGCGATAGATAAAATATCATTAGGACCTGGTGTGTACGATCTATCTGATTTTTCGTGGGAGGATAATCCCACTAAGGTGGTGGGTAAGACTATTAAATCTTATAAAATATATAAAGTTACAAACAACAATTTTGGTATTGGAAAAACATGTAATAATGTTTCATCAGGAGTTGGAAAGTTGTATGATGTAGCGTATATAAATGATAAAAAATCGGCATTATATTGTACAGATGCCGGAAATGATAAAACGAACAAGTGGAGGAAAGTATGGAGGGGTAATGTAAAAAAAAATGGAAAGGCCGTCACATGTGGTGTTGGTAATACTTGGGGAAAGCGAGGCGACGATGATATTTGTTGGTTGGAAAATAATGCACGAACATCTGGAAAATTTTTTAATATTGATCAACACAGCACACATTGGGAAGAGATACCTTATAAGCACCTCACAAAACCAACGGTTGATGGATCCGCATCATCAATGAATGTTCTCTTGCATAAATTTAAAAATGTAGAAACGAATTTGTAATAATATTTTTTTCTTTAATTATATAAATGATACCAACCTTAATACAAGGTCTAACTATATTTATATTAGTTGTAATGATAATAAAACATTTAAAACCGGATGTAGAAAATTTTACACAGTTTAAAGCAAAAGAATTAAGAAAAGCAATAAAAGAGTATGATAATGTTGTAGAATTAAAGACTAAAAATTTTCATAAAGCAGAAGTAAAAAAAGACACGAATAATCTTTTTAAAGGTCGTAAGCCAACATTTGGATCTATTCAAATAGAAACAAGAGTAAGAAGCACCGCAAGACAATCCGATGGATTACCAGATTTAGGAACATATGACTGCCCTAAAGCGACAATGACGGGTGTTCTTAAAACTAATAAAACATTAGAACAGTGTGCAACTGATTGTAAATCAAATAATAAATGTTTAGCATTTAGATGGAATAGAAATAAAAAATGTATATTAACAGATGGTATGCCATATGGAAAATATAAAACATCAAAATGTTTAAATGATGACAAGGTTTATGTTTATAATCATACAGATAAAAACATAAATCCAGTATGGGAAAAAAATAAATTTATTTATTATCCAAAGTTAAAAGATAGTAAAAATAAAACAAGTAAATGTTTTAATAGTATGGCGGTAGATAAAGTAAAAGTATCTAGAAACAACTTGGTCGGCAGATTAAAAAAATATAAAGCGGGCAGTGAGGATTCTCCGGAAGACAAAAAAATGTGGATACATAGCATGGAAGAATCAATTAAAGAATATGACAGAAGAATAGACTCATTAAATAAAATTGTAAATAATAATAGATGTAATAAAAATGTATGCCACGAGATGAAAGACACCGAATTTAATTTTTGTAAAGAGCTGTCTTAATTCCTTAATTAGAGATAGAATACCGTATAAGCAAAGTACACAGATATACTAAAGACTGATAATACTAACCAGAATGGGAATAGCGTGTTGACATGGGTGTTACCAGTTCCAAATTTTTTAAATTGACCGTCTTGTGTGAACATAACAGATGGTTTATAATGTAATAGCATTGATCCAAAAATAAATATGGATAATAACCCGACAACAAGTGATTCAGATACCTCAAAATTAAATAGTTTCATTTTATATAATAAATATAAAAAAAAATAAAATCTATTTATAAGATGAAGTTAATTCTTTCTATTATAGTTTTTATAACTATACTTATAATAATCAGAAATTGCGAAGAACCTTTTATTTCTAAAGTTATAGAATCAGAAAAGGTAAAATACTTAACCAACTATACTATGGGTGTGGATTATTACAATAATGAAGCAGGTAAAATATCTAATTTTTTATCGAATGCCCTTAAGTTTAAAGTGGTAGGTACAAACCCTAAACAAGTAATAGAAAATGTATCAAATAGTAAATTTGATTATGGAATAGTTAAAGAAAATTTACTCCAGGATGCATTTTTTGGAAAAGGTGTATTTAATAAAAACCATATAAATTTACGGATAGTATCAAGAATGTATCCTATATCGCTATTCTTTATTTCTAAATCTATGAATGAAAATCAAATAAAAGGATTTAATGATATAAAAAAAATAAAAGACACCAAAAACTTGACCATTGGAATATATTCTCCTAAATATAAATTTAAAAACAAGGTATCCTCAGATGAAAAAGATCCAAGTATCTTAATATACTATAAGTTATTAAACAATATTGGTTTAAAAATGGGTAAAAATAAAGGCGAATATCAATTAGAAATCTATAAAAAAAGAGATAAATTACTTGAGTCCTTAAAGAATAAACAAGTTGACTTTTGTGGCGTCTTTGATGTATTTAATAAGAATGACTTATTAAGAAATTGGACAAAAGACACGATAGCAAGTGAATTTCATATATTTGGATTAAATGATATAAGTGACTACGAACTTAAATTTATGTTTCCTAGAATGAAAATATCTAATTTAGATTTAACTTTTACACCATATGATACAGACCAACAGTCAAATATAAGTAAAGAATTGGTTAATGAAGAGATTATTATGAAAATGATGGATTATTTATTCACAAAAGATAATTACTTTTGGTCTACCGAAAAATATATTAATATAACAAATAGAGATAAATTATTTAATGAACAAAAATCACAATGGGGCAAAATAAAAGGAGAACATATAAAGATAAATCAAATACTCTTACGAAATCAATTAACTAATGAAAAAAAAGCAATAGTAAGCAATATAGATATATCTATAGAATATTTAAACAGAAATAAAGCTAAAATTTTATTGTATCTGAAAAATGTAAAAGAAAAAAAAAAAAAATTGAAGAAATCTGTAGCAAATACAATCCAAAAGCAAAAATATTTTGATAAGGAAGTTAAAGACTTAGAAAAAGAAAAAACAACAATAGAGGATAGATTAAAGGAAAATAAAGCAAATAGAGAAAAAATATCTGGGTTTGATCCTAAATCTACAGATTCTATAGATAAGCTAAAAGAAAATATTAAATTTATTATAATAGAAAAGAATAAATTACTAAATAAAAAACAAGAAATATCATACAGAACTGAAGCATTAAACTTTGGTGCCAAATCGGTAAATCAAAACTTTCCCTATTGGAATCCTTTTATTATTAATGAACTTAAAAATCTAAACTATAAATCATTCACGGGTTTTATAAATAGTTACAAGGAACAAACTCAAAGAGACATAAAGAAATTAGAATTAGATAAAAAGAAGACAAATGATAATGTTAAAATAGACATCTTAAATAAAAAGATAAAACTTTTAAATAAAAGGAAGAATGATTTTGATAAATACACAACAAAAAAACCAGAATATAAAGATCCAAAAGGATATTTAGATGTAACTATAAATAAGAACCCTATTCATAAAAGAGGTATAGCGCCTGTAACTTTTAAAACGCTACAGGAATACTATGTGTTGTTTTCAGAGGAAGATGTTCCAGTCCCACCGGTATACAATGTATTATATGCCTTTTTAAAATTGCCGAATGATATAAAATCAAGACAGAAAAACTTGTTAATAAAAACCGATTATAATTTACCATTACATCCTGCAGTAAAAGTTTTATATGATGAATATGAAACAGAAGAAAATGTGGACGATATATGTCGTAATCGTATAGGAGATATGGATTGTATTATTAAAAATATAAAATAAATTAAACAAAATTGGTATACTTTAATATGCTCTCTAAATCAATAGTTTCATTTTTTACTTTAAGACCTTTTTTAGCAAGTTCTTTACTATTCTTTAATCGTTCTTCGTAATCATTTTTAAAAGCATAATCTGGCTCTTTTTGTGTTGAACAGCATTGGGAATTAGGAGTATCACAATTGTAACAGAATGCGTCATTAATATTTTTCTTACGTGACATATTAGGTCTAGTGTTATATCCCATAGGTTTTACTCCTAGTGGTATTTCACAATAGTTGTTAGTACATTTACCATACTCGTTAGTGTAGTTGGAGTTTCGTTTATAGTATGGACAATCACGGTCACGGGTACAAGGTAAAGACCATGTAAATTTATCAGGACAATCGGTTCTTCTTTTTTTGTCTAATAAAATGTTGTTGTCTTTATCAAAACAGTTTCCTGCTTTTCCAGATATATTATATATTTCTAATTGGTCTCTTAATTTTTTACTAAAATCTTTGAGTTGATCTTCTTTAGAAATATAAGTACTGGCCTTTCTAGTGTCAAGACCTCGTGCTCGTCCAGTTTTAGCTTCACGACCGGTATTAGCAGGTGTATAATTAAATTTAGATGTATCCATTTTTTTTTTTAAACAAGGACGTAAACTCAACATACATAAATTTTGAATATCTAGTGATTTACAATAAACAGTATCATTAACTTTAATTAACTCGATAAAGAGTTCATAAGTAAATATATCTTCGGGATATTTTATAATATCTGTACAATATGTTTTTTTTATATCTGCCCATGTTAATGGTGAATCACTTGATCCACTTTTGAGCGCTATTTTTTGGTTTATTAAATATCTAAATACTGCTTTATGTTCCTGGTCTTTTTCTACTCTAAAGCTGTCTTTTTTAAATATAATAATAGATTTAGGATTTACATTATTATTTTGGAATGTATTGTGTAATTCATTTATAAAGATTTTTTTATGTTTTTTCACGTCTTCTTTAACTTTTAGATTTCCTGTGCTGTCTGGTAAAAATCTGTATATATCCTTATATTTCTTATCTTTGTTGTAATTTAATTTAGCATTATTTAATCTATTAACAACAACTCTATCTATGTTATTACTTTTTTTTATAAGATTATCAATATACTTATCTATATTATTGTTGTTCTTATATTCGGTATAAAGTAAAAATAAGTAGAAATAAGGGTATAAACCTTCAGGGAAAGCGCAAAATTGTCTAACCCGTCCTATAGTTGATTGGGAGTATCCTTTAATAATTTCATTTTTTAAGAGATTTATTTTTACTTCTTTATTATATTCAGTATTAACTATATTTTTGAATATGTTACGCGCTTCATCAACTGCCGTAATAATATCAATATATCTATTGTAAACAGATATATTGCTGTCAAAATGTTCCTTATTACATTTTATTAGTATTAAGTAGACTAATAATAATATTAAAATTATAATAAATAATTTCATCTTATATATAAAAAATAAAATAATTTAAGAATCGTCGACATCATCTGGATTTTGTTGATCGTTATCAAAAGCATTATCAGATATATCATGTACTTGATATTCTAAATTTGCTTGATGTTGTTCATAATCAAATTGTAGTATATGGGAGAAATCAGTATCTTTCTTGATAAAATCATGGTGTTTATTTGAGTCAGTATCTTCTGTTTCAAAGGCACCTTGACCTCTGGCATCGGCATATTCATCTAGACGACGATTAATACCTATTCTACTAAATTGTTCATTTAATTCTTTTTCGAGATCATCTACTTCAGAACGCCCATATTGTAATAAATCTTGTTTTTCGGCTTCTTTATTTTGTGCTAATATTTCTGCCAATTTTACAGTTTGTTTTTTATATTGTAAATCACTTTTATATAGTTCTTCGAGTAATACTTGTATAAATTCTTTCATCATCGTTTTATTTTCGGCAGTTTTAAATTCTAGTCCGTCAAATATTGGATTACCAGTACAACCTTTACTTTCTTCTAAACAATCTGTAAATTCTATTAATTCATGAAAGCATGAATAAAATAGATATCTAGTACATAATAATGATACTTCTGCAGAAAATCCGGTTTCTAAGTTACCTCCAACAAGTAAATGTACTGCTTGTAATTTAGAATTTAGATGAATAAATAACTCACTAAATAAGGTTTTTACAGTTGGTTCAGTATCGTCCCAGAATTTTCTAAATTTACCAAAAGGAGTTTTATCTTTTCCTAGTAATTGTATTTTATGATCCATACCTCTTTTCCATTCAGTATATACTTTTTTCCGGTCTTTTACCAGTTTCCATTCTTTTGGCGCTTCTAACTCCTCCAATTCTTTCCCACATATAATAGATAATGCTGTTTTAATGCCACATAAGCCAAATAGAGTCATATTTTTTTGTTCTAACAAAACTAATTCTACACTTTCTTCTTTTTCAAACTGAAGTGAAAATTGAGTCAGATGTTCTGATTCATATTTATATAATTTTTCTAGCATACTTAAATCTAAAAAGTTTCCAAGTGTAGGTAACATTTCATTAGTTGTTTCTACCAATTTATTCACGGCACTATTAAATGCTGAATCATTATCAAATACTTCAGATGGAAATATTTCGCTTATTGGGTCAGATGTCTCACTTAGGTATTTCATAAATCTTGATTTAAACGACCATAGTTCTAATTGTGATGGTTTTATAGTTTCATTATCTTCCTCTAAATCACTATTTTTTACTAATTCTTTAGAATCAATAAATAATCCATAAGTTTCGGTAGAGTCTAATTTATCGTCTATACTTTCGGTAGCCTTAAAATTTTCGAGAGAAAATGGTTCTACCTCAAGAGAACATCTCAATAGTAATGCTTCAGATAGTGTGTCATTTACTTTATTTAACTTTTTTGTTACTTTTAAGCAAGTATCTGCGTCTAACTCAGTATCAACCTCAAAATTTGTATGACGGTATTCTCTAACAGTGTCATCTTTATTAAAGCACTGAAATGTAGGCGGGACTGGCCTTGGTTCTTCACTATCTGTTTCTGCTCCTTTCTCTATCATATTCATATCCATGAAACAAACATTTTGATATAGTGGATGATTCATTCTTTTTAGCAGTATGGGATAGTTTATAGACCTTACAACAATGTTATTTATTTTTATAATAAAATTGTTTTCAGTGTGTGGTCTATAACTCCCCCATTCTATTACCTGAACATTCTGTATCTTACTATTTTTATTGTATATATCCTTTTGTTTTATTCTTTTTTCTATTATATCGTATCTAAAAATAAAGTGGAATAATTTTTTTAATTGGGTACTATCAAAAGATTCTTGTTGTAATAGTTTATATTCTCCTTCATTATAATGTACTTTTAGTTTGTCAATTACAAATAATAATAATTTTATACCGTCATCTGTTTTTAAATTGAATGTAATTTTAAGATCTGTTTCATTAAAGATATTATGATTACCAAAATCATAATCTGGTACTGCTGTATCTATCATTATAAATACTAATAATGCTATTGTTATTATTTTAGACACTAAATCAAGTTCTACAGATACTTTTTGTTTTACATTTTCTAATTCTTTTTTAAGAGTATCTTTTTCTTTTCTTTTTGATTTGTCTTTCTTTATCGAGTCTATCTGACTTTGTAAATCTACAATTTCGGGGTGCTTATTTATTACACCTTTTTTGGATCCTAGACGAATAATAGACAATGTACTTACATATGACACTTTTATAATATTATAAATAATATCCCTTTCAATAGATTTTAGTTCTATTCCGAGTAAATCTTCCATTCTTTTAATGTCCATGTATTCACCTTGGAGTTGGATTGCTTCTTCTTTTTCTAATACTTCGGCTTGTCTCAGTTGTCCACCTTCTTCCCCACTAGCAAATCCAATATTACCGGATTCTTGTTCCTCAAATAGTGTTTGATTGCAGTATTTACACACAAAATTTCCATCTATAGGAAGATTATGGGCATATTCTTGTTTTATTGTACGTTCATTAAAGTTTATTATATGGTCCCAGTGTCTACATAAAATTCTATATGAATATTTTTCGGTGTCTTTTAAATAATAGTGATCACCTACTTCTTGTTTTCTAATGGCGGTTCTACAATATGTTTTTATGAATCTTCGTAGTAGTTCTAATTTTCTTTCTTCGTGATCTATACCTAAAATATAGTCTTTAATTTCATATTCAGTTAGTTTCTTTTTTTTCTCTCTTTTTATTTTTTTTGGTGCTGGAGCATCACTTAGATTATCTTTAATAACTTTTAAAACTTTATTAGCATCTCTTGTACTGAGGTCATCAAATGTAATATTGTATAGTAGGAGTATCTTATTTACATCGGTTATAGAATAGATGTAATCTTTATTTAATATTTCAAATATATCTGGATAAATCCGTTTCATTTCATCTATGAGTTCATCTTCTTTTAATTGTGCAGAGTCTGTGCTTCTGTTAAATAAATATATTTTTGGATACGATTTATCTATTATCATATTGTCTTCTTGTTCTCCTATATCTGCCCAGTCAGCACCTTCTGTTATTATAACTGGTGTTTTTCTTGGAACATTTATAGTTTCTATATCTTTAATAGCGTCTTTAAAAAGAGTAGTATATTCATTAACTTTTCTTAATCTTGTTTTTGTTTCTAAAGATACATTTTGTTCATCAAATCTTATCTGAAAATTAAACTTCTTAGGTAAAACACAAATACCAGTTATATTCATAGGGTCACTTGGTATCATTCTTGTGTAGTTTACAGAATCATATCTTAATCTTGTTGAGTTTTGGATACTTGTATATCCTACCGTAAAATCAGTACCTTTAAATTTATGTAATTCTGGTGGATCTAATTTAGCACAATTAAAAGATTCTTGTAATTTTATTATATTATTTTCCTCTATTTCTAGTTCTTTATGATAATTGTCTTTAACAAATCCTTTTTCGGTGTCTATGTCTCTCGGATTTTTTAAAGTGTGAAATTCTAAATGATTTTCTAAAAATGTTCTATGCCTGTCTTTAAAATATAATTCTTCGCGTTCTATTTCTTCTAATTGTGATAATTCACCTGGTTTTAGATCATTATAATCTTTATTTCTAAATTCGGATACTGGAAATATCCAATTAGTTTTATTTTTGTTTGGTATATCTATCATAGGATGGTAATTATCTTTATCTTTTATCTTTTTTGGTTTTCCATTTAAATAATAATGTTCATTGAGCATAGTAATATATCCTCTAGCCATTCTCAAAATATTTTTCTTTTTAAATTCACTTGACTGGGCATTATTTAAACTGATTATTTCACTTATAAAACTATCTAATTTTTCGGTATCTGTATATTTTTTATCTATTTCTTTCTTTTCTTCTAATTCTAAAATAAAATTATCTTTTGTTTGATGATATAATTCTTCTTCAGTTGGTTCACTTTTTTCAGACTCTAATGCAACAATATCTAATATAAAATAGTTCTCAGTATCTACTTCAATAAAATTGTAGGCATCTTTTATAAATTTAACTTCTTCGTCACTATCCAAATCTAAGAAATAATAATATTCGTCGTCATCATCTGTACATTTTAAAAATAATTCTTTTTTTTGACCACCTTCTTCAAGTAAAAAAATGAATATTTTATCTTTAGTTATAGTTTTAGATTCTATTTCATATTCTTCTTGGATTTCTTCCTTTGTGGGTTCTATCTTTATGTCTTCATCTTCGTATTTTTCGGATTCTGCGTCTGCAAATAATTGGGGTTCATCTTCTTCGAACATATCTATTTTTTCATCGGAGTCCCTTTCTGGGATTTCGGTTTGTTCAAGTATTTCATCGTCAGTTGGTCTAATCGGGGGTTCTGTTCCATCTCTATATAAGAATCCACGTGGTGATGGCGGTTTCTTTCCGGGCGAATAATCCGGTGGTTCTGGTTTCCATAAAGGCGAGTAACTACCAGGAGGTGGCTCAAAAGTAGGTGATGTCGGGCCAGCACTCCGTATTTTATCTAAGCGCTCCATTTCCCTCACTGCGTCATGTAGCCTACCCCTCTCTTTTTCATGTTCGATTGCCCATCCGGCGGCGGGCTGTATGGCATCCGAACCGAGTGCGCTGCGATTGAGAAGTTTGGTACCGAGTTTATTGAACTCGCTGAGAGCCAACTGCGCCTGCTTGAG
>Ga0307986_10002261_pt1 | contig 13817 bp, 13 predicted proteins | sample EllFjometageno82_FD_203170 | JGI IMG/M metagenome (GOLD analysis project Ga0307986, IMG submission 203170) | Marine microbial communities from Ellis Fjord, Antarctic Ocean - #82 | ecosystem: Environmental > Aquatic > Marine > Unclassified | place: Southern Ocean | collected 2014-10-09
CCAGAGCCCATAATGATCCCAGTTGTTTCATTACTAACATCTTTTTCTTCTAAACCTGAATCTGTCACAGCTTCTTTCATTGCTATGTAGTTGTAAGCTGAACCCTCTCCCATAAATCTAATTATTTTTCTATCAATATGGTCTTCTACTTTAATTTTAGGGATTCCACAGATTTGACTTTTAAAATTATATTTTTTATATTCCTCCGAAAATCCAATACCAGACTTTGTATTCAACAATGAATCGCATACTTCACTTTGATTATTTCCAAGACATGAAACAATTCCAACACCCGTAATGACTACTCGTTTCATTATTTAAACACTCCTACTTTCAAATTTGTAGCTTTATAAATTACTTTACCATCAGCGCTTAAAATACCGTCTGCAAGACCAACCGCAGTTCCTTCTTTTCTTAAAATTCGTTTCATATTAATTTCGTAAGTAGCAAGCTTTACCGTATCTAAAACTTCACCTGTGAACTTTACCTCATTTACTCCTAATGCTCTTCCTTTACCAGGATCACCTAACCATCCCAAATAAAAACCAACTAGTTGCCACATAGCATCAAGTCCTAAACATCCAGGCATAACTGGATCATCTTTAAAATGACAATTAAAAAACCACATATCTTTTTTAATGTCTAGTTCTGCTTTTATACAACCCTTATTATAAAGACCACCTTCACTTGTAATCTCAGAAATACGATCAAACATCAGCATTGGAGGTAGAGGTAATCTAGCGTTTCCAGCACCAAACAGTTTACCGTTTCCACAGTCTATTAATTCTTTGTAATTATAACTATTTTTCTGCATATTTGATAATATTTACTTGATATACATATTAATTATATAATAATAAAGCAATCGAGAGACAAAAAATCACAGTTATTTAGATAATAATTAGTGTAAATAGTTATAAATATATGGGTAATATTAACTTTCAAGATTTTTACAAAGTACCGGACCTAAATTTTGACATATCAAGATTAAGAGAAGATCTCAAAATAGTGTTAAAGAAAAAAAAATTTGATACACCAGGCGTCTCAAATTTTGGTGCTATATCTCTAAATCAGATTCCAAATGACGAAAATTCAATTAAAGGAAATAATATTAGAGGTGTGTATTGGACTACGCCAGATGAAACTGGAAAAGAAGTAGCAAGAGATATAAGTATTGATGAATCAAAATATACACAGCTAGTACCAGAATTTGAAAATACCTACTTTGCAGAAGTTTACGAAATTTTAAAAAAAAATTTTAAAATTGGAAGAATTAGAATTTTACTTAAAGAACCAAGGTCAACTTTAAGTTGGCATAGAGATCCTGAACCAAGACTACATATTCCAATAATCACAAATCCTGGATGTATGATGGTTATAGAAAATATTGCAAAACATTTACCTGCAGATGGATCAGTTACTATAACTAACAACACTAAGTATCATAATTTTTTTAATGGTGGAGAACAACAACGAATTCATTTAGTTGCCTGTATGTTAGAGGATCGATTTAACTAAAGGTTACCCCAAAGACTTCGTTTTTTTACCCAGCCTTTATATTCATCAGTTTCAATTTTACACAGATCTTCATTACATTTAGAAATTAAACAAAGGCGACCTTTTTCAAGAACAGCCAAAGGCTTCGAAAATATAGTTGAATTTTTAAATATTATAACTTGATTATCTACAGTTATTGCTGCCTTTCTTTGTGATAGTTGTGAACGGTGTATCCAGCCAGTATTATTTTCCTGATCTCTTATTTTTCTCCAGTTATCTGAAGTATCCTGAACTAGAATAGGAAGATATTTTTTTTGATAAAAAATTTTCACTGGATAATCTTTAGAAGGGCCTTGTCTCAAATTTACATTACTGTAACGTAAAGTTGAAAAATATTCGTCGGCTGATAAAAAATTAACCAAAGCAAACATCAACGTAAAAGTAAAAATTACTACTTTAATCATTTTTATTACAGGCCATAATACAATTAGTATTTTTAGTGAGTTTAATTTTTCTAAAATTTAAGTTAAGAGCATTAAAAACTATCATACTTCCTACTAGTTCATTTTTTTTTTTCAAAATAGATTTTACCACCTCATTTGCTTGGAGCGTACCTGCAATACCAGCAACCGTCGGCAAGATACCTTCTGTGTCACATTTATTTTCTACCTTGGGCATTTCAGGCATAAAACACCTGTAGCAAGGAATATCCTTAGAAAAATTAAAATTAAATATATGAGCTTCAAATTTATTTATCGCCGCTGAAATTAATATTTTCTTATTTTGTAAGCAAAAATCGTTAAGTAAATATCTTGTGTTAAAATTATCTGAGCAATCACAAATAATATCATACTTACTTATAATATTTTGAATATTATTTTTTGTAATTTTTTCTTTATAAGCATTAATTTTAATCTGCTTATTAACTTTAAGTAAAAATTTTTTTGCTTGAGTAACTTTAAATTTCCCTATGTCTCTTGTATTAAACAAAATTTGCCTATTTAGATTAGAAAAATCAACTTTATCATAATCAGCAATACCAATATTTTTTATACCCAGGTTACTTAAGTACATGGCTACGGGACAACCTAACCCACCCATACCTACTAGCAGAACTCTTGATGAGAAAATTTTTTTTTGGCCCAAGACTCCAATTTCTTTTAATATTATCTGTTTTGAGTATCGTAAAAGATCGTTATTACTTATTTTCATAATTAGTACTATTTAGTACCAGTTGAACCAAATCCACCTAAACCACGTTCAGTATCAGGTAATTCTTTGACCTCTTTTAAATTACCCTGCACCACGGGACAAACTACCATCTGAGCTATCCTATCTCCATTTTCAATAACAAATTGTTCTTTACCAAGATTAATTAAAATAACTTTTATTTCACCTCTATAATCGGCATCAATAGTTCCGGGTGTATTTAAAACTGTAATATTTTTTTTAGCGGCTAAACCAGATCTAGGTCTTATCTGTACTTCGTAACCTATAGGAATAGATAATGAAAATCCTGTTGATATCAAAGCTTTATCTCCAGGGTGAATTTTTATATTATTTTCTATATGTGCAGCTATGTCCATACCCGAAGACCCGGGTGTTTCATATTTTGGAATTGATACAGAGTTTGATAATCTTTTAATTTGTATTTCTGTCATTAATTAAAAATTTATCTATTATTTTTTTGGCAATTCTTGAAGCAATGTAACTTTTTCTATTTTTAGGTAAATTTTCAATTTTTCCGTTTTTTTCTATAATTGAAACTTTGTTATAATCAACGTTAAAACCTGTCTCTTTTTTCGAGACATCGTTTGCAATAATTATATCACAATATTTATGGTTTAATTTTTTTATAGAGTTTTCAATTAACTTTTCTGTCTCGGCAGAAAAGCCAACAAGTATTTTTGGTCTAAACTTATTATTTTTTCCAAGAAATTCTAAAATATCTTCATTTTTTTGTAAATCCAAACTTTTGAAATCATTTTTATTTTTTTTTATTTTCTGTTTATTTTTTTTCTTAGGTTTAAAATCAGATACTGCCGCTGCACAAACAGCTATATCTACTGGTAAGAGTTTTTGTACAACGCTCATCATTTCATCGCCACTATTTATTTTTTTTACTTTAATATCCTTTGAATAATTTATAGAAGTAGGTCCAGCTACTAAAGTGATACTCACACCCAACTTTGATAACGCTAAAGCTATTTCATATCCTTGTTTGCCACTCGACTCATTAGAAATATATCTTACGGGGTCAATATACTCTCGTGTTGGGCCCGTAGTAATCAATGCACTAATATTTTTTTCTTTTACTAAATCTTTATTCTCAAAATATTCTTTTAAATAAGAAAAAATTTGCCGTTGACTTGACATTTTGCCTTCTCCATATTCACCACAAGCCATTTCACCATTGATTGGTCCAATAAACTTATATCCATAGTCTTGCAAACTCTTCAAATTATTTTGTGTTGCTTTGTGTAGCCACATTCTAACATTCATTGCTGGAACTAAAATAACATCTTTATTAGAAGCAAGAATAACTGTGGTTGCTAGATCTTCTGCTTTACCAGCACTTAATTTTGTCATCATGTTTGCTGTAGTAGGCAGAACTAGAATTATATCAGCCCAACGAGATAAAGAAATATGGTCTATTTCTTTTTCATTGTTTACATCAAACATATCTTCAAAAACTTTATTATTTGATAAAGATGTTATGGATAAAGATGTAACAAATTCTTTACCACTTTTTGTAAGTATTGTTTTTACCTCTACGTTATTTTTTACTAACAACCTAATAAGGTCCAAAGCTTTGTAAGCAGAGATTCCACCGCCAATTACTAATAATACTTTTTTGTATTGAATGGACATTATGACAATTAAAATACTAATAAAACAGCAATTACAATACCTAAAAGACTAATGATAATATTGTTTCTTAAGTTTTTTAACTTCATCTCTTCGATTTCTAAACCTTTATTATTTTTTAAGCTTAAATTTAATTTACCCTCAGCCAATAGCTGTAAAGCGTAATTTGCTTTGTCCATAAAATTAGGAAAATCAGGTATTCTTTTTAAAATTTCAGAAGAAGTATTTATAGCTTTATCTATAGTAGCTTTAGGACTTTTCACACTTTTAATCCAATCCTCTAATACAGGGCGAGAAATTTCCCAGATATTAGTTTCAGGATAAAGTTTTCTTGCTACACCTTCCACTGTAACCATAGTTTTTTGTAACAACAAAAGTGGTGTTTGTGTTGGCATGTTAAATTTTTCTGTAATTTCAAAAAGTTGTGCCAATAAGTTTCCACCTGATATATCTTTTATAGATTGCCCAAAAATTGGCTCACCAACAGACCTTAAAGCTTGTGCAAATTCCTCTTTAGAAGCATCCTGTGGAATTAAACCTGCCTCAAAGTGAACTTCTGCAACTTTTAAATAATCTCTTTTTATAAATCCATACAAAATTTCTGCTAAATATTTTCTATTATTTTTATCTAATCTACCCATAATTCCAAAATCAACCGGAATAATACTGCCTGTCTGGTCTACAAATAAATTTCCTTGATGCATGTCTCCATGAAAAAAACCATCTCTTACTGCTTGCTTAAGAAAATGTTGAATTAAATTTTCTGAAAGTTTTTTTAAATTAATACCAGATTTTTCTAACAAGACTTGCTCCCTTATTGAAATTCCATCAACTTTATCTAATGTAAGAACTTTTCTAGATGTATAGTTCCAATAAATTTTTGGAACGTTAAATCCATCATCATACTTTGTATTTTCGTATAACTCATTTGCAGCAGCGGCTTCAAATCTTAAATCCATTTCAATATTAGTAATCTCTCTCAACAAATGAACAACCTCTATTAATTTTAGTCTCTTTGTTTTTGAAAATAAATTTTCTATGATGTACGCAAAAAGCATCAATGCGTCCAGTTCTTCATTAAATTTTTTTTCAATTTCAGGTCTTAAAATTTTTACGGCAACTTCTTTTTGGACATTATCAATTTTTATTTTTGCTATATGTACTTGAGCAATAGAAGCAGCCGCTATAGGCTCACTTAACTCAACTATATTTCGATATAAATTTTCACCAATTTCTTTTTTTAAAATTTTCTTAGATTCGTAGAGTTCAAAAGGAGGTAACCTATCCTGCAATTTAACCAAATCATCAGCTAAAGCTTCTCCTATAATATCAGGTCTGGTAGCCAAAAATTGACCTAGTTTAATAAAAGTAGTACCCATTCCCTCCAATGCATCGCACAGCTTCTCACCAGGTTTTTTTGATTTATTTACTAATTTTTTAGTTGATCCAATCGAGAAAAGATCAAAAAATAACTTTATACCAAAAGGAATATTGTGAATTTCATTAACCGTATCTACAGCCCCTGAAGAAGCAAGCTTCCTTGCTATTTTGAATAATTGAAAAATGCTTTTGAACATATTTAGATTTTCCAACCAGAGTGTATAGCAGAAATACCACTAGATAGATTTCTAAATTTAACATTTGAAAATCTATTTTTCTCAAGCAAATCTACAAGCTCATTTTGGTTATAGAATTTGTCAATACTGCTAATTAAATACTTATAAGGTTCCTCGCTTCCTACTACAATTTTACCAATTAATGGAATTAACTTAGAATATTTTTGATATAACGAATTTAAGATTTCATTCTCAACTGTAGAAAACTCTAGACACATAAAACGCCCACCAGGTTTTAACACACGATAAGCTTCACCTAAGCACTGGTTTATGTCAGTAACATTTCTTATGCCATAACTTATTGTATAAAAATCAAAAGTATTCTCTTTGAAAGGCAATTTTTCTGCAGAACTCAAGTACCATTTAATGTTTGTAAGAGATTTTAATTTTTTTTTACCCATTTCAAACATTCCTTTATTTGGTTCCACACAGCAGAAGATATTATTATTATCATTTTTGACAGAAATCATTTTAGCTAGATCTCCGGTACCTGCAGCAACATCAATTATTTTATTTCCAGGTTGTGGGTTCATCCAATTAATCAAGTTTCTTTTCCAGAGTCTATGAACCCCTAAAGACATCAAATCATTCATTAAATCATAATTCTTATGAACTTTGTTAAATACGGAGTTGACTAGTTTAGTTTTATCTTGATTATGAATAGTCATAAATAAACTATATGCCAGAATTACCAGAAGTTGAAGTTGTTAAAAAGTCACTAGAAGAAAAAATCAAAAATTTAACAATAAAAAGAGTTTTTGTTAATAATAATAAGCTTAGGTATAAAATAGATAATAAAAGTTTCTCTAAAATTATAGGTTCTAAAATTATTTCTGTTAAAAGAAGATCAAAATATTTACTTATTAATTTAAATCAAAATTTAACAATTTTAGCTCATCTAGGAATGACAGGAAAATTTTTAATTTTTAATAAAAAAAAAAAGCATAAAACAAGTTTTTATTATTCTTTAAAAAATAATGACACAAAACATGATCATATAACTTTTTTTTTCAATAAACGATTTAAATTAATTTACAATGATGTAAGAAAGTTTGGCTTTATAAAATTATTCGAAAGTCAAAGTATTTATGAATGTAATCATCTTAAATTTCTAGGACCAGAACCTTTAACGAAAGACTTTAATAAAAGTTATATAAGCAATTATATTTTAAAAAAAAAAGTAAAAATTAAAGACTTATTAATGAACCAGAAATTTATAGCAGGCTTAGGAAATATATATTGCAATGAAATATTATTTTTATGTAAAATAAATCCTAATCGAATTGTCACAAAAATTAATAAAAAAGAATTATTCAATATAGTAAAATTTACTAAAAAAATCTTAAAAAAATCAATATTGCAAGGAGGATCTTCAATAAAGAATTTTACTAGTGCTGATGGACAAAATGGAAATTTCCAGCAAGTATTTAATGTCTACAATAGAGAAAAGCGAAAGTGTAAAACAAAAACATGCCTAGGTATTATAAAAAAAATCTATACGCTTGGTCGATCTTCATTTTTTTGTCCTAAATGTCAAAAATAATTGAAGTTGACCCTTATATTTTAAAGGGATATACATCTTAAATTATGCCAAATACAGCTTCAGCCATCAGAAGAGTAAGAAGAGTAGTAAAGCAAACTGCCGTTAATCGCATTAGAAAAAGCAAATACAGAGCCGCAGTCAAAAAGATGGAAGATCTAATAAAGAGTGGAGAAAAGAGCAAAATAAAGAGCTTTTTCCCTGACTTTCAATCTATTTTAATGCAGGTAGCTAAAACAGGAACAATAAATAAGAATACTGCGTCAAGAAAAATTTCAAAAATTTCAAAAAAAATTTTAAATTAAATCTATAACTCTAACACTTTATAGTTGTTTATTTATTAATACCTCAAGTTTCAATTCTATACTACATTTAGATTGTTTTAAAATAATTTTCTAGATGTAGAATTTTAAATTTATAGTTGTAGGATTTTAAATTTATAGTTGCAAATTTTCATAAAAATTTTTTATTTTTTTATTTTTTTTTATATAAATACAACCACATGCTATTTATTTTTAAATTTTAAAACAAACTTCTTGTAATTAGTTAATAGAAAAAATATGTAATGTTCTTAGAACTTACATGGAAAAAAAATCTACACAAACTCAAGAAATTTTCGCAACAGTAGAAGAAAAAATTTTAGTATGGGAAAGTGTCCAAAGTGCTTTCGAAAAAAATTTTGGCACAGAAGTATACTCAAGCTGGTTAAAAAACATTTCTTTACTAAAAGAATATAATGATTATCTCGTTCTAGGTGTCCCTACTAGATTCTTTAGAGATTGGATAGTATCTAGATATTTAGATAAAATATTATCTCAATTAAAAATATTTAAGAACAGCATAAACAGAGTCGAGTTTAAAATATTAGAAGAACATAAAATTAATTCTATAGATGTTTTTAAAGTTGAAGATTTTAATAAAGTTACTGAAATTAAAGACTCAATACTAAATTATAACAGGCTTAATCCTAATTTAAATTTTGATAATTTTGTTTCTGGGTCAAGTAATGAAATTGCTCTATCATCTTCAAAAAAAGTTTGCGAGCAAATCTCTAGGTATAATCCTCTTTATATATACGGAGGAGTTGGACTAGGTAAAACGCATCTTTTAAATGCTATTGGTCTAGAGCTAGAAAAAAGTACCAATGTTATGTTTATTTCAGCTGAGAGATTTATGTACCACTTTATTAAATCAATAAAAAAAAACGATATGGTTAATTTTAAGGATTTTTTTAGAAAATCTTCGGTGTTTATCATTGATGATATTCAATTTATTAGAGGTAAAGAAGGTTTGCAGGAAGAATTTTTTCATACATTTAATAGTCTTATTGATAAAAGTTCACAGGTGATTATATCAGCTGATAGAGCTCCAATGAAACTAGATAGAGTTCAAGAGAGAATTAAGTCTCGTTTAGCAGGTGGACTCGTGGTTGATGTCGATGCTCCAGATTTCGATTTAAAAGTTAAAATTATTAAAAAACGTTTAGACGATATTCAGAATCAATTTAAAGAAAGTATAAACATAAGTGAAGAAGTCATTAATTTCATAGCGATTGAAAGTAAAACAAATGTAAGAGAACTAATAGGCGTCTTAAACAGAGTAGTTACGTTCAGTAGAATACATAAAAAAACATTAAATATTGCTGATTGTAAAAAAATTCTTAAAGATGTTTTTAATCAAGCTAAAATTATTACGGTAGACAGAATACAAAACACAGTAGCAAATTTTTTTAACATACCGTTAGCTGAGATGCTGTCCCAAAGAAGATCTAGGCCATTAGCTAGACCAAGACAAATTGCAATGTATTTAGCAAAAAAAATGACGACCAGATCTTTGCCAGAAATTGGTAGGCGTTTTGCAAATAGAGATCACACAACTGTAATTCATGCGGTTAAAACAATAACAAAACTTTCAGAAAAAGATGACGAAATGAAAAAAAATATTGAACAACTTCGAAGTTTATTATTAGAAGAGTAGAATGAATGCAATTTGTAATTAAAAGAGACGCATTATTAAAATCACTTACATTAGTACAAGGTATTATAGAAAAAAAAAATACTCTCGCCATCCTGTCTAATGTTTTAATAGATGCAAAAAATGGAAAGCTGTCAATAATTGCAACAGATTTAGACTTAGTATTTTACGATGAAATCAGTGAAATTAAAATTGATAAAGAGGGAGCTACAACAACATCTGCAACAATTTTGTATGACATTCTCAGAAAAATATCAGGTAATTCTGATATCAAATTTGATTTAAAGAGTGAAAATAAATTAAATTTAATAACTGATAACTCTGATTTTAATTTACTTTGTTTACCAATTGATAATTTCCCGAATTTTGCAGATAATTTTGAAAGCGATGAAATTTCATTTAACAAATCAAAACTTCTTTCACTTTTAAACAAAACAAAAATATCTATTTCAAATGATGATACTCGGCATTATCTTAATGGTATTTATTTACATCTCACTGAATCTCAAAACAGAACATACTTAACGGGCGTAGCCACTGATAGTCATAGACTATCATCAAGTAGTTTAGAAATTGATACCGGCAAATCATTCAACTCAATAATTTTACCTAAAAAGACTGTTTTTCAACTGTGTAATCTTTTGGTAGACACAAATGAAAAAGTTTTAGTGCAAACTAGCGAAAGTAAAATTCAATTTAAAATTGGAAAAGTAAAATTAATTTCCAAGGTAATAGATGGAAAATTTCCTGACTACAAAAAAGTAGTACCGACAAGTAATGACAAAACATTAACAGTTATTTCTTCTGATTTCGTTCAGGCTATAGAAAGAGTTATTACTGTATCATTAGACAGAAAAGAAGGTGTGAAGTTGGTACTAAGCAAAGATAATATAAAGTTTTCAGTAAACAGCACTAACTCAGGCGATGGCAATGAGGTTATTAAATCAAATTTTGAAGGAGAAGAAATGACCATTAGTTTTAATGCAAAATATCTTACTGATATAGCTTCTGAAGTTGAAGATAAAAATTTAAAAATTAATTTGAAAGATTCTACTTCTCCAGTATTAGTTGAGGATATGTCAGATACAAACAGTTACTATGTTGTAATGCCTATGAAGATCTAATTAAGGTATTTTAGGCCAATTTTTTTATATTTAGTATAAAACCGTTGCGATTATTGTGTAATTTAAGGTTAGATTTAAGGCACACTACTTATCAAGTCAAAAAAATGTTATAAGTTTCCATCACAAATTAATAAATGTCAAAAAATTTAGAAAAAATACCTGCGCAGTCATATAGCGCTGACTCAATCAAAGTCTTAAAAGGTTTAGACGCCGTTAGAAAAAGACCAGGCATGTATATTGGCGATACAGACGATGGATCTGGGCTTCATCATATGGTCTTTGAAGTTGTCGACAACGCTATTGACGAAGCGTTGGCTGGGCATTGTAATAATATTACAATTGTTATGAATAAAGGTGACACCATTACCGTAGAGGACGATGGTCGTGGTATTCCCGTAGATATGCATAAAGGTGAAAAAATGTCAGCGGCAGAAGTGATTATGACACAATTGCATGCCGGTGGCAAATTCGATCATGATTCCTATAAAGTTTCAGGAGGTTTACACGGAGTTGGCGTTTCAGTTGTCAATGCTCTCTCTGAAAAATTAGATCTTAATATTTTTAGAGACGGTAAAGAATATTTAATCAGTTTTAAAGACGGAAATTCATCAAAGCCTCTAAAGGAAATTGGCAAAACTAAAAAAACTGGAACTAAAATAACTTTTTTACCATCTAAGGAAATTTTTTCTTCGACAAGATTTAGTTCAACAATTTTACAAAAAAGAATGCGAGAACTTGCATTCTTAAACAAAGGAATAAGTATTATTTTAACAGACAATACAACTTCAAAACCTAAAGAATATATCAACAAGTATGAAGGTGGAATAATAGAGTTTGTTCAGTATATAAATAGAAAAAAACCTCAATTAATTAACAAAAATGAAGTGGCTATATTTAAGAAACCAATATTTATAACCGCTGAAAAAGAAAAAGTTGTTGTCGAATGTGCCTTTGAATGGAACGCAGGTTATTCAGAAGAAGTTTTGCCATTTACCAACAATATTCATCAAAAAGATGGTGGTACTCATCTACTTGGGTTTAGAAGCGCTCTAACAAGAGTAATAAATAAATATGCGAATGATAGAAATTTAATTAAAAAAAATAAAGTCACTATTTCAGGCGATGATATTAAAGAAGGGTTAGTGGCAGTCCTATCTATAAAAATGCCTGATCCAAAGTTTTCTTCTCAAACTAAAGATAAATTAGTTTCTTCAGAAATAAGACTAATCGTTGAAAGTGTTGTAAATGAAAAAATCTCAACGTGGTTTGATCAAAATCCACCAGTGACCAAAAATATCCTAGAAAAAATTGTTCAAGCAGCTGTAGCAAGAGACGTCGCTAGAAAAGCAAGAGATAGCGTAAGAAGAAAAGGTACTTTTGAACTTTCAGGTTTACCTGGTAAGCTCGCCGATTGTCAAATTTCAAAAAGACAAGGTACTGAACTATATATAGTTGAAGGAGATTCTGCGGGCGGATCAGCCAAACAAGGAAGATCACGTGAATATCAAGCTGTTTTACCGCTAAGAGGTAAAATATTAAACACATACGTAGCTAACAAACTTAGGCCTAACGGAATAGTCAATGACTATGCTACTAAAGCCTTAGCCAAAATGATGTCATCCAACGAAGTAGTAACCCTGATTAATGCATTAGGAACTGGTTCTCAGAGTTTTAATATAGAAAATTTAAGATATGATAAGATTATAATTATGACAGACGCCGACGTAGACGGTTCACATATTAGAACATTGCTACTTACTTTCTTTAACAATCATCCTTTTAATCAGTTAATTGAAAATGGTCATTTGTACTTAGCCCAGCCGCCATTGTTTAAAGTGACCAAAGGAACCAAAAGTGTTTATATAAAAGACGAAAAAAGTTTAGAAGAACATATTCTGAAAGTATCTGAAAAAATTGATAAAAAAATAAAAAAGGGATCAGCAGAGTTTAATAAATTTATGGAAACACAAAGGCAAAAATTAAGCATTCAAAGATTTAAAGGATTAGGAGAAATGAACCCAGAAGAACTTTGGCAAACAACTTTAAATCCAGAAAATAGAACTTTGTTAAAAGTTCAGTATTCAAAAGGCTCTAAAGAAAAATCAAAAGATGATCAAAAAATTATTGATATTTTAATGGGAGACGATGTGGCTCCAAGAAAAGAATTTATTACCAGTAATGCTTTAGAAGTAGCTAATTTAGATATTTAGTTGCCAAAATGAATTTTTCTACTCTATTCAGATTAGAAGAGAATCTTCACCTAGACAGAAAAACACTAGTAAACCTAAGATGGATTGCAATCGCCGGACAGTTGATTGCAATTAATTTTGTTCATTTTTATTTAAAATTAGATCTTCCTTATGTTGAAACACATATTATTATTTTTATAGGTCTAATAACAAATATAGTTCTTCAATTTAATATTAGAGCAAATCAGTTAAAAGATCTTTCAGCCTCACTTTTTCTTGCTTATGATTTGTTACAAATAACCATTTTACTGTATTTAACCGGAGGAATATTTAATCCATTCACGCTACTTATAATTGTACCAACAATAGTTTCTTCAACATTTTTAAGTATGGGCACCACGATAATTCTTGGAACCTTAACTATATGTCTATTGTTTTTTCTAAAAGAATTTTACAGGATGCTCCCTGGTTTTGATATTTATAACTTTAATCTTCCTGAATATTATTTAGCTGGGACCCTAGTTTCTATAATTATTGGGCTAGTGTTCTTAAGTTATTTTGGAATAAAATTTTCAGGTGAAACTAAAAAACGATCTGAAGCACTTGATAAACTTCAACAAGTTATGGCAAAAGAGTACGAATTAGACTCTCTCGGTGGACAAGCTGCAGCTGCAGCACATTCCTTAGGTACGCCACTTGCTACAATTCTAGTAGTAGCTAAGGAACTAAAAAAAGAAGTTGGAGATAAATCAAAACATTCTAAAGATTTAGATTTACTAATCAGTCAAGCTAAAAGATGCAGTGATATTTTGAAAAAAATTTCAAAAAAAGAAATTCGCGATGATCAATTTATTAATTTAATTAAAGCAGAAGATCTGTTAGAAGAAATTATTGTATCTTTTAAAGAGACAACAGATAAAAAAATTACTTTATTTGAGAATGAAGATAAAAATAAAATAAGTATTAAAAGATCACCTGAAATTGTTTATGGATTAAGAAACTTCATTGG
>Ga0307986_10002263_pt1 | contig 13813 bp, 27 predicted proteins | sample EllFjometageno82_FD_203170 | JGI IMG/M metagenome (GOLD analysis project Ga0307986, IMG submission 203170) | Marine microbial communities from Ellis Fjord, Antarctic Ocean - #82 | ecosystem: Environmental > Aquatic > Marine > Unclassified | place: Southern Ocean | collected 2014-10-09
CTTACAGGTGAAGGTGCTCCAGTTGACCCTAGAGTAGAAAGGATGCAAAAACTTCAAGCTATTCAACAAGAATTTCCCGAACCAGAAACTATGGCAGATTATCAAAAACTTGTTGGTGTGTTTAATAGAGCTGGTTTACCTGGTGAAGCACAAAAAGCACAAGCAATGGTTAATAGTATTAGATCATCTATGCCAAATCCTTCAAATGATTATAAAGCATATTCTGAAATGACAGATAACCCTACTCCCGAAGGTTTTAAAGCATGGTACAAAGAATTTAAAGGTGGAAACACTACAAACAAAACTACAAAACAAATGGCATTGGCTAATTTTATTAAATCTAAGCCTTATATAGATGGAACTAAAACTATAATGGATTTTGAAAAAGATTTTGAAGCAGCGGGCAGAGCTCCAACTTCTACCTCTATAACAGATCCAACAAAAATAGCACAATCTAATATATTAAATGATTCAATTAATGATGCATATCAAATTTTATTAAATGATCCTGAAAATGAAGGTGTTCCATTAGAAGATTTAATGGAAGATGCTAAAGTTATTGGAAGTAATAAATTTTTAGAAGATAAAGAAGCTACTACAAAAGGAGATACAAGTCAAAATGTAGATGATTTTATATATTGGTCAACTAAATATCCAGAAAAAAGTGATGATGATATACGAGAATTAATAGCTGCAGGAAAACCTACTTCACCTCAAAATATTTTATTAAATGAAAATAGAGCATTTAATAGAGAAGCAATAGCATTAAGACAAGATGAAAGTAGAATTGATATGGCCGAAGCTAAAAGTAATCTGGTAAAAACTAACGCAATGCTAAATGCATATACAGTTGGTGCAGAATCTGGTTGGGGTAGAAAATGGTTACTTTCAGGTAATAAAATTGGTCAAGATTTTTTTGGTTTACCGCAAACCGAAGCTGTGGTTGCTACGGAAGTATTAGAGTCTTTGTTTAAAGCCTACACATTAGATAGAATGGCTAAATTAAAGGGTACTCCTTCTGATAAAGATTTAGATACTGTAGAACTTGCTGGAGCAACTTTGAATAGAAGCAGGGCTGCAAATATGATTATTATAGAATTTGATGCTTTTCAACAACAAGAAAAAATTTACCAAGGCCAGCATATGTTAAATTGGCATATAGATTTTATTAAAAAAAATGGAGAAGCCCCTTCAGGAGCAGAGTATGATCGATATTTAAATGCGTTTAGAAATCGAGGTGATGCTACAAAATGGATTGGAGAAGAAGAAGATAGATTAAGATTAATAGATCCAGCTGTTTATGGTAATAATGAATTTAATGGGTTTGATAAACTTGCAAACCTTGATCTAAACAAAACTGAAAATCAAATTAAAATTGAAAAATTAGTTAAGGAAGAGGATGATGAAGCTGCTGCTGCTGCTTTATTAGAATTCAATAAAAATAGGCGACAATAATGGCAACAGATAATAGAACAAACCTAATGGATTCTGTAAAAGAAATCCCTACGCAAGTATTGGGTTATGCTAAAAACACGCTTACACCTGAATCTGCATGGACTAAAGAAGAATCTGAATCAAGGGCTATAGATAGATCTGTTTATAGAAATGGTATGACTGCAATTATAAATAGATATAAAGGCAAAGAAGATCCAGCTTGGCAAAGCGAAAAAGGAAAAGTTGATTTAGAAACTATAGAAAAATATCAAAAAGAATTAAGGGGTGATTTAGAAATAAGTTACGATGAATTAACTTGGAATCCTAAATTTTTACAAGATGCAAGAACTATGTACAAAGCTGAATACGGGTTTGATTTTAGAGAGTCAGATCATAGATTAAAAGATTATGCGTTTAGTAAATTTAATGCTGTAGAACAAAACATTGGAATTACTGGTGGTGCTTTAGTTCTTGACAACATGTTTTATTCTGATTTTGATGAAAAGCAATTACAATCCACAGCTAATACATACAAAACTTTTACAGAAGTAGATTGGACAGGAAAAGGATCAAGAGATTTTGGTAGTCAATTTATAGATTTTTTTGGTAATACAATAACTGATCCTGTAATGGTGGGTACTGGATATACTGCTGGGTGGGTTGCAAAAGGAGCTAGATTAGCTGGTAAAAAACTATTTTCAAAAACTATAGCAGATCATATGGCTAGTTTAATTGGACTTTCAGCTTATTCAGGATCATTAAGTGCTGCACATTCTTCAAATATTCAAAATACACAAAAAGATTTAGGTTTAATAGATGAAGTTAGTGGGCTTCAAGTGGCTGGTGCTGCTGTATTAGGTGCTGCAATACCACCTGTTTTTAAAGGTGCAAGTGTTCTTTTGGGTAAGGGTTCAGAGTCTATTAACAGAAATTTTGGTTTAAATATTCCTATCATTGGAGATATAAATGCACTAGCTGGAAATGTACAACGATCAGTAAAAAAACCTACTTATTCAATTTATGGAAGAAATGTTGAAACATTAGAAGCAGATGCTGGAACTGTTAAAGGAAAAACAGCTGCATTTATTGGAACAGTATTAAATGTTGAAAAAAATATAATACAACAAAAATCAACAACAACAGCAAATAAAGATTTTTATAATGCGGTAACTGACGATGTTATTAATCCTATGAATGAAACTATTCAAAAGGGCTATAACAATCTATCATACAAAGATATGAGTGCTGCAAGCATGGCTAAAATTAAAATACAGGTTGACGAGTTAATAAAACAAAACAAAACTAATCCGAATTTTGTTTTGCAAGGAGAAATAAAAGACTTGTATGATTTGCTTATTCCAGTTAAAAAAATAGCAGAAAATAAATCTAAAATTAAAGCCTATAAACAAGCATTAATAGATCATGAAGCAGCACTTGTTGCACACAGAAAAGAAGTAGCATTAATTAACAAAAAAAATGCTGCGATTACTAAAACTAACCTAAATAAGCCTTTTGATTGGGAAGCTGGTGCTCCAAAAAATCAACAATCTTTATTTGAAATTCCTAAAGCTCCTGTTAAACCTCGTGATCCAGGAATTAAAAACCCAGTTACAGAGGCTATGCTTAAATCTGACCAAGTTGATAAAGTATTTCAACAATTAAGAACAGCAATTTATAACCAAAAAGATGGAGTTTTTAAAAGAGGTGATAACTTAACTGCTAACGCTTATGATAAACTTTACAATGTATTAAGAGTAGAACAAAGAAGTGTTTTATCAACTAATGGAGATAAGTTAGCTTGGGATGCTTTGCAAACTGCAACTAGAGATTTTAAAGACACATTAAAAAATTTACCTTTAGGCAAAAAATTTGCAACAGTTTTACATTACAATAAACTTGCTAATAATGCTAAATCTAATGGTAGTCAAGGAAATTATGATGCGTTTACTTTACAAGCACAAGAAGAAGCAGGAAACTTATTAGATTATATAATTAAAAATAAAAATTCATTAAATCATTTAAAACAATTTAAATCTGTTTTACAAAATATAGATAAAAGAACGGGTAATGTAGTTGCTGCTAGATCTGGCGGTCAAGAGGCTGCAATAGCAAAAGAAATGGAAATAGCATTTACAAAAAAAGACTTTCAAAAATTTCCAGAGTTATCTAAATTAGATGGTGTAGAAAATAAAGTTACAAGACTTGAATTCATTGAAAGTTACGCTCAAGAATATACAAAAAAACTAAGGCCAACTAATGAATCTTATGAATCCCTTTTAGGAATTATAAAATCAAAATTAGGTAGAAATCTTGAAACTTCAGGTACAGAATCATTGTCAAAAATATTAGAAAGAGATGATGGTTTTGAACTTATAGGATTTATGTTTCCTGAAATGAAAAACGATTTACTTAATATTAAAAAATTAGGGCAGTATCTTGACAAACATGTAGCACCTAAACATTCACAATCTGTTATTGTAAATATGACTATTGCAAGAGCAGCACAAGATATAGGTAAATCAACTATAGGCGAAAAAGGTTCTGGTCTTGCTGTTTTAGGTGCATTTTTTGGTTTAGATAGATGGAGAAATTTAATTAACAATAAATATTTTCAACAGTCTATGGCTGAAGCAATTAACAATAAAGGTAGAATATCAACTAACACCGCCAATAGATTAAGAGAAAGATTAAATTTTGATGACAAGGGTATTAGAGAGTTGCAAGACGGGATATCTAATTTATTGTTAGTTCAAATACCAGCTATTAAAAATCAAGAAAATATTAAAAGAAAAGCAAAAAGGATGGTGGAGTAAAAATGGCTATGACTAAAAAACAAAAAAAATTATTGTCTGGAATGTTTACAAGTAAAAAAGATGATTATATGCCAGATATAGATTGGGACAAGGATCAAAAATTTGATTCTAATGGTATGCCTATTCCTAAAAGTGAGTCAAAAGTTGTTACAGAAGCAAAACCCAAATCTATGGAATATAGCGAAGAAGAAATATTAAAAGCTGAAGAAATAGCAGATGCAGGTAACGATTGGAAAGCAGAATTAAAAAGAATGTTAAGTTCAATGAATAAAGACAAACCTAAAAAAGAAGAAAAAGGTATGTTGTCTAACGCTAAAGAAGATCAGATTGCCAAAGGTTATCACCAGATGCCAGATGGCTCTAAAATGAAAGACTCTGAAATGGAAGAAGAAGTTAGCACAGATGTAGCTAAAGACTTGGATGATGAGGGTAGAGGTCTTAAAGGTTACAAGCCACCTGTAGATAAGATGAAAGAGGGTTGGAAACAAGTTGAAGGTAGTAATGCTATATCTGTAGATGAAAAGAGTGAGCATTGGCAAACTCAAAAAGGATATGATGAGGCTATTAAAATGTATGGAACTAAACCAGCATGGGTTAAAGAGCCATCTCTTATATATAACCCTAAAACTAAGGAGTATGATCCTATAGAAAAAGAAGAGTTTGTAGATCTTAAACCTAAAAAAAGAATAAGTTTATAATGGATTTCTTAGAAAACTTAATGGATAAACATCCACTAACTAAATTAGAAGGGATGCTTTTACCTGCCACAAAATATCTTGATGATGTTCTTACTCATGGCACATCTATTACGAAAGAAGATTTTTCAACATCAACATTATCTTTACTTGAAGATATAGTTAGAAATGAGGGTGTTGGATCTATTGATCTTAAAAGGGATCAAAGAATACTTGACACATATGGTAATGGATTTGAAGAAGGCATGGATCATTTAACTAAACCTTATGGTCAACTTAGAAATACTTTAGGTCAATTTGATATAACTCAAAACAACCTTGGCGAATACATCTTAACTGATACTTATGATTGGAGTGATGATTACAAAAATAGGGGTTATACAGGTGATACTTTAAATGTATTAGGCAAAATTGCTTATGAACATGGTGGAACTAAAGAGGGTGAGGGTAAACCTTATCAAATAAACCTTGGAACATTAATGAACCAAGGCATGTTTAAAGACACCAGGCCTTAATTAAATGGACTCATAGGAGGGTGCGGAGGTAATCTCTTTTCCTCTTCTTTTTCTATAGTTTGCATACACCATCCTCACAATCATCATCCGATGTTGATATTATATACTCATGTTGATTTAATTTAACTTGTTTCTTTATAGGGTTACTTAGGTTTCCTACTGTAAATTGTTGTAATAGATTTTCATAACTTCTTATTTCACATCTTTTAAGATACTTGTTGTAAGCATCATCAAACTTTATACTTAATATTTTTGCTCTTGTTGCATAATCTATTGCCAACGCTTCACATAATTCCACCCTTGTCATTTGTACTATCTCCTATGATTTTCATATTAAATTTGATACATGGCTGATCGCTATATATCTTTCTTGCACTAATTTCTACGATCTGCCGATCATCTACATAAACTACTTCATTTAACGAATCCAGGATTGCTTTGAGGTAATTATCTACATCTGCGTTATTGTCGCAATACTGTCCATTCTTGGATTCTTTTTTTTTCTTAGACCAAGACTTAGGCATACCAATAAAGAAGCTTATATCGACATCCAGCAGACTCTCAGAGGGTGTAATATCCATTACACTTGTTAGTGCCATCATGTCTTTCTTAAATTGGGTGTATTTCTTAGGGTAGTAAGTCGACCAACGAGTAACTCTTGGTCTGGAGGCTGGACAAGGATTTATGTCAAATATAATCCTCATAGTGTTCACCTCTTAGGTTGTCTATATCTTGTATTGCAAGTGCTAAATGTATTCTAATCTGCACATCTCTTGATCCATCTCCCTCTCGTGCTATTTCAATAGCATCTCGAAGATGTTCTGCAATTGTATCTAATGTATCATGTCTTTGTTGTTTATGTCTTAGGCTCATTTTTAATCATTAATTGATAATCTTCATTTCTAGGTAAATTTAAACCCCATTCACGAGAAAAATAACTATCAATATCCATTAAAAATTGAACAAATTCTATAACGGTTAACTCTTTAGTAGACTTGTCTTTATCTCCTAAAAATTGTAAAGCAAGATCTTCTTTACATTTTTGTTTACTTTCTTCACCTTGCTCTGTTCTTATTATGTCAACCCATTTATGGTAAAGCCTATTTTGAGCATCACTTCTTTTGGGTTTTCCTTCAACAATTGATATTGTAGCTATCTCACAGTCAGGATTATTATTAAAAAAGGTTTTAGATAAAGATCTAAATGTTTCTTCTTTAGGTTTACTTCTGTAAATTACTCTGTGTACACTCATTGTATCATATCAATTAATCTTTGGAGATAAAATTTTGCTTTTTTTAAATCTTCCACGCCATTCTTGAACCTGTGTCTACAAACATATTTAAGTACATTAGATTCTAAGTATGGGAGATCTTGATCAATAATAAAATCTATGACTTCAATCTTACCTTGTTTGTAATGAGAGGGGTTAATAGGATCATCAACCCCCTTTGTTTCTTTAGCCACCAATCCATCCCATGACTAATGCAACAACAACAATACCCAAGAATATTGTTAAACTTCTATTCTTTAAAACTTTATCTACTAACTCTTTTATTTCTTCCATACTTCTCTCCTTAATTATAACAAGATAGGGTACTCAATTATACCTGGGGAATATTGGAGTAAAAAACCCAGGTTGTAAGCAATAATTGAAGTGATCATGCTTGTCAGCATAAAATATTAGAAGTACCCTAACTTCTTATAACTCTTGTTCCAACATTATAGGCTTAGAGCCTAACCAACCTATACAGCCATTTGCCTCAATTGGTTCGCAAGTAAGCTGTTGCTGTTGTTCTCTTTGCATATCTTCCAATTGACTACACCCACTAAGCATCATAACTACAATAAGTATTGGTATTGAAATAAAAACAATTTGCATTAAGTTATTCATTTTATAAGTTTTAATATTATTATTTTAACATTTATAGATGGTACTAATATGTATTTTATGTATGGAACAAAAATGTATTTTATCCATACAAGTCCAAAAAAAACTGGAATTGGTCTATCACCTTCTTCTGGAATCTTTTCTTTTATATTTAATTTTTCATCAAATTCAATTTTCATTTAATTAATCCTTTCTCGTGCATTATTTTTTGTGTTTCAACAACTGCAAAAAACATTTCTTCAGATATATTAATACCCTCTGGTGTTGGCTTTCTTCCATCATAAATATCATGACAATTTAAGCACAGATAAGCACCATGTATGTCTAATGCTTTTAAACCCATGCCAGCACCATTTAAATGTGCCAGCACCACAGTTTCTCGATCAGGCATACAACCTTGTATTCTCATTGTACAAGCCTCACCTCTTGCCGACTCTCTAATTTTTTTACTTCTACTCTTTGCCATAAAGGTTGATCTCTATATCAGAAAATCTTGAATAACTTCCGTCAAAATCACATTTAACAAATCCTATCTGCCCCATTCTATTCTTAGCAACTATCAATTCAGCTTGCCCTCTATCAGGTGAATCATCATGATAATAATCATCTCGATAAACAAACATGATCATATCAGCATCTTGCTCGATCTCACCAGAGGAGCGTAGATCACTCATAAACGGTCTTTTATTCTCTCTCTGCTCTACCCCTCGACTCAACTGAGAAAGTAGAATTATGGGTATCTCAAGGTCTTTAGCAAGGTATTTTAACTCTCTAGTAATGTTACCTAGTTCAGAAACCTCTCTACCTTTATCATACTTCATAATTTGTAAATAATCTATGAGTATTATATCAATTTTTTTGTCTGAATTAAGTTTTTTTGCAGTAGAAAAAATGTTTTTTACTGACAATCCTGACTTGTCAATAATATTCATGTTCTTATTACCCGCTTTAGCCAAACTTTCATAGAAACTTGTTTGTTCATCATCATTTAGACTGCCTTTTTCCACCTTAGTTAATGGAATATTGCTATCACACGACACCATTTTCATCATTAGTTGCACTTGGCTCATCTCTAATGAGAAAAATAACACATTTTTAGTGGTGCTTAAATGGTTTGCTATGTTTAAAGCAAGAGTTGACTTGCCCATTGATGGCCTACCCGCTAAAACATTCAATGATCCAGCCCTAAATCCACTTGTTAGTGCGTCTAATGAATCAAAACCACTAGATAAACCAGTGCCATGCTCGTTAACATTGTCAATATACTCAATAGTCTTTCCAACAATGCTTTTCATTGAGTGTTCTGACTGATCTGATAGTTCACCCTCTAAAGTTTGTATCTGATCTATTGTTTCTTGGTAGTTATCATACTCAATCTTAAACTTTAATTCTTCAATTGAGTTTTTAACTCTACAGGTGCGAATGTGGTTAGCATAAACACCAATATTGTTAGTGCTTAATGATTCCTCTAGGAGGGTTGCCAAAAAAGGAAAGCTAGTCCACTCTCCACTATGATCCCCACTCATGTCTATCCAGTTTCTTAAATGAAGTGCATCAACATGTTCATCTTCATCAGTCATTTCTTTAATATAGTCAAACAGTAGGCCTAAATTCTTATCAGAAAAATCTGAAGATATTAAACCAGTACCCAATACTTCATCTAAGCATGGCTCAAAAAGTAAACCACCTATTACTGCTCTTTCAGAATCTCTAGAATCGGTCTTGCTCTTTAACTGCCTGTGTAGTGTTTGTGTTTTCATATTTTTCTCCATTAGTTGTCATATTATTTTCCATTTCATCAGGTGTTGGGTAATTTTGTTCCTCCAACTCACCATCTTCTTGCATCTGTGCGTGTATCTCGCTATAGTAACCCATATTAATCTTCCTCCTCTATTTCATCTAAATCACAATGTTCTTTACAATCATAACATATATCGCCATGAATTACATCAGCACCACAACAACTACTAACAAATCCATATTCAAAAAAATCTTCAGGATAACTCATACTCATACATTTCTCCAATTAAATTCCTCGCCATATGGCTTGGATTCTTTAGCCTTACTTTCACCCATCATCTCCCAGTTACGATTGTTTATAAAGGTTTGTAAATGAGGGATAAATCTTTTTTCTGTAGCATTAAAATCTAATTTCACTAAAGATAAAATTGGTAGAATATCTTTCCAATCCTTATGCTTTTTAATAAAATTATTAAATTCGGTATCTGAACCTCTCTTTTTTCCTAAGTATCTAATCCTAAAATCTTCAAACAATTTTTTATCTTCAACAGATACTATCTCTTTCTCTTTAGGAATCTCTTTCTCTTTAATGTCGGTATGCATTTCCGTATGTACGGAACTCCGTAAGTACGGAAAAGCGTATATGTGGAATTCATTACTAGTAAACCTGTTCTGATCATCTTTAAGCCTTACTACCTTGTACAATCCAGCCTCTCTTAAACATCTCATTGCTTGTAAGTATTTAGATCTTCCAATGTCAAAATAATCTCTTACTTGTTCCTCTAACACGATCCAATTTTGTGGCTTAGATTGAAGGTAACACCATATGGCTAACGCATCAGGATTGTTAATAGATTGAACAACTTCCCTACTCAACATAAAGTAGGGAATGTCAGGTTGATGTGTTTGTAGCTTATGAATTGGCATTAGATAGATTTTAGCATAAGTTTTACAAAAGGATCAATGTACCAATCTCTTGATTTGATCCAAGTCTTAGTATCAACATAGTCATCACCTTTGTGAACAAGCTCTCTAACACTTCTAAACACATGCTTTGGATCAGTTGATGAGTTAAGCCTAGCCCTAGCACAAATAATGCTAGAACCAAGCCTTAGAGCCAACTCATTACAAGTTATCTCTCTACCATCATCTAATGTGTAAAGCCTAACCCAGTAACCTGTTGGTGATCTTGTATAAACTATGCCTAGTTCAACCTTTGTTTCTCTATCCATAATCAAAATGGCACTTCATCTTCAAATTCATCTACTACTGGAGCATCTCTACCCATATCACCTACTGGTCTTTGATCACCCTCAACTTTAATCTCTCTTGTGTAGACTTTAAGCCATGTGCCATACTCACTTTTATTAATGTAGCCTGATAGTTTCCATACCTTGCCATTTTCATCTCTAAAAGTGCCATAGTATGACTCTCTCTTGTTATCTTCTTCAGATCCATCATTCGTTTTGAATTTACTTTTAAATAAACTTCCACTTGACGGTTTGTTTTTATCTTCAGTCATTATATTTTCCTTTAGTTAAAAAAGGGATCTTATCGTAGATCCCAAGAACGCCCTTAATTAATTAATGCAAGGAAGTGGTATATGAAGCCACCCTGTTTAAAAAACAGTACATTAATCTTGGTAAGAGTACCAATAAATAACCATATATTTACTTCTTAAACACTTGTTCGTAATAGTCTACCATAGAAATATATTTAGAGGTTTCAATTAATTCCCCGCTATCATTTCTAGTCTTATCATCAAGCCACTCCCATATATCATTAGCTTTATCGAGATCACCATCTTTCTTGGCCTTGTCAATCTTTCCTTTAATCTCGTTAATATGCTCATTCCATGATTGGGTTTGAGTCTTGGTTTTAGTTTGTGTTGCTCGTTCACCATCATCATCATGAACCTCAAGAGAGAACATGCTCCAGAGTGCATATCTTCGATTGTAAGTTATTGAACTGCCTAGCGATTGGCTGTCCTCTTTAGCCATTACTAACCTAATATTAGATTCAATAAATTCTTCAGGGTGGTTTACAAGATATACTCTAGTGTTTAATAAATCAACACCATCTATATATTGGACTGTTTGAACATAACCCATACCCAACTCGTATAAAACTGGCTTAATTGTATCGATTATGTTGTTAATGTTAGCGTATTTATAGCTTAAAAACTCGTTCTTAGAGGTTCGCTCCACTTGATCCACTTTACCCCTAAAATCCATCATAGCTTTCCATATTGTTGGTTTAGATGATGTAGACCAGGCTAAGTTACTTGCGTTTCCAGTATCTAATTTTTTTGTCATATCATTTCCTTTTTAAATAAAGAAATTTAATTATACCATCATTAGATCCAAAAATTCATATATAATCTAGTTTCTTATAACAAAAAACAAGGAAATATTATGAATACCGATACAAAAATAGTTTACAAAAAAAATAAAGTAACTTTAACAATGAATAGTGATTATTATCAAAAATTGTTAGATGGTTATAACAATCTTAAAGACTCTACCAGTATGTTAATGGAGTGTAATGATTTATATATAAGTAATGTTGATAAATTAATAAGACTTGAACACCAAATGTTTAATGCTTTAGGTTTTCGTAAGCCTAATGATGGGTGTTATAATTGTGATGCGGTCTTATCAAGAGATCCTAATGCGGAGGTGAAAAAATGAGTACCAATGTAGACCAATTACAAGAAAATTATTATTTTGCAAATCAACAATTAACTGAATTACATAACTTAATACTACAATATATAGAAATTGATGATGACTTCAGCTTTAAGCATAATGATATCAGGGATACATTAGAAAATTTCTTTATTGGAAGGTCGATGCTTGAACACCCTAGTAACTTTAAAGATGATCCTGATGCGGAGGTATCGTAATGTTAATAGATAAAAATTTTTTAAATGTTAGGGCAAAACACCCAGAAGATTGGATCAATTTAATTTGGGAGGTTTGTAGTTTATATAGACAAATTACTGAAGATGCTTCTTCTTACTCTGATAAAGAGTGGAATGAAATAACTACTGCTATGTCTTGGATTGAAGAATCCCTATTAGAGGAGGTATCGTAATGTATACAGTATGGGTAGGTGGTACAGAGGTTACAGACAATTATGTTGATTTTGAACAAGCAAAAACAATTCATGATTCCTTTAAAGAAAATGGACATAACGATATTATTGTCCAGTTTGAAGAAGTTGATCCTGATGCTCAAACTGATAGAGAAGTACAAACCGAGCATTGGAATAGTGAGAGGTTATCAGAATGATTGATACTGAAGAATTAAGTTTTGAACAAAGGTTAGGAAAGGTATATGTGAAACAAAAACACAGTCAATCGAAAGATTTGTATCTGTTGGTTCAATCGCAATCGGACTTAATCGCACTAGTCGGTGATTTTACTAAATTTGTTGATATTATGATCGAGGGATTTAACCCCAAGATGGTTAGCAAGGAAAAATTTGAAATAGTGGTTGATTTTATTAACTCTTTAAAAGATGTGCCAATCGAAAAGCATATTGTTTTAAGAAATAAAATTGTCGATAAAATATCGAAAGCTATGAAAGAAATGGAGAAAAAAAATGATTGATAAAATTATCGCTTATGCGGTCTTTGTAATGGTTATAGTTTGTACCGCTTCTTCGATCTATTTCGTTTTGTTTTTGGAAGCCCTAAGAAAAGGTTGGTTGGTATGAAAATTAATACTAATTATTAGGGGAGGATAAGATGAAATGAATTAAAAAATATCAAATAAACAAAAAGGTTCTTCATTGAGCCTTTTTTTTTGCTATAATAAATGCGTGATCAATTGGATCACTACACAAAAGGACAATAATATGATTGATAAAATAAGAAAACAAGGTGCTGAAGATATTGTGAAAGCAGTAACAAAGAATATGTATGAATTAAGTGATAAATACGCAGTAGCAGTAACAACACCTTTCGCTGATCTTAGAGCGTTAGAGCGTAGGCATGATGCAATGGAAAAATTACTTGTTGAGATTATACAAACCTTTGATAGTCAGCTATATAGTGATGTTCAAAATACAGACAATCCAGTAGGTTTTTTAAGAAATAAAATTGATAATTTATTAAACAAAGGAGAATAATATGATTATAGAAGGACTAGACAAAGGCCAAACATTTATATGGGAATGGCAATACAGGACGCTTGGCGGGTTTGATTCAACACTTGCTGAAGCACTTTCAAAGGCTGATGGAGGTAACAGGGATAAACTTAGAAAGGGTTATCCTGAATACGCTGATGCTATGGATAGTTTTCAAACTGATAGTGGCTGGTGGCAGAGATGCCAAGATATAGTCAAATGGTTTGAAACCAATAAAGAACAGGAGGCCATATCATGAAGAAGATTCCATTATTCACACCATTTAAAGATGTTCAGCAAGGTATGGACGCTTTAATTAAAGCTATTAATAAAGTTAAAGATGATTCAGCCAAAGTAGAACTAGCAGTTATTTATGGCTGTCTGGGCAGTACACTTAATGAACAATTAAAGGAGAAAACATTATGAGAGATACTAACGATTACAATTCAAAATTACACTTACTTTTTGATCTATGGGATTCAGGGGATTTAAGATTTAAAGATGCTGACTCATTTGTTGATCATATAGAGCAACATATTAATTTCTCAATGGAACTGGCGATATCGATTGCTGAATATAGGGAGGATAGCGTAGGCAA
>Ga0307986_10002264_pt1 | contig 13813 bp, 17 predicted proteins | sample EllFjometageno82_FD_203170 | JGI IMG/M metagenome (GOLD analysis project Ga0307986, IMG submission 203170) | Marine microbial communities from Ellis Fjord, Antarctic Ocean - #82 | ecosystem: Environmental > Aquatic > Marine > Unclassified | place: Southern Ocean | collected 2014-10-09
AAACGAACTACGTCTCCTGAATTATATTCTTCAGAGGTTTTATCCGAACTGATTACTTCTTGTGTTATTGTACCTTCTCCTATTTTACCTACACTAAGAGTATACTGTGTTCTTATGAAGTTAGCAGCAATAGTCTTATTGCTATTCATTGTCACAGTTAATGGATTGTCTGTTCCAGAAGCATCTCCAGACCAACTAGTAAACTCATACCCAGCATCAGCAGTAGTAGATATTGTAACATTTGAATTTTCGTTGTGAGTACCACCAGTATTGTTTACAGTCCCTCCTTCGGAAGCTGATACAGATAAAGTATAGGTTACCGTTGGTGTTGGTGCAGGAAGAGGACTATCCTTTGAACAAGAGTATATAAATAGAAATAAAGAAAATATAAGTAGAGAGCTTTTAAGAAGGAGTTTCATAAACAAAGTATATAACTCAAATATACTATACTTTTAAATAACAACTATTACTCTACAAACAAAGGCAGGTCTTTAACCTCATCTACTTCGTGTTTCAATTTAGGTAAAGTGTATTGTAAGGCTTAGCTTACTGATGATGTTATACTTGTGGTATGAAAAGAAAACGCTACTAGAGTTAATTAGTGACGTAATACTGACTTTATATTATACTTAATGTTTTAATAATCCATTATGCGGACTGACATTGTTGTATTAACAACTTTTCTTAAACCAGAAACTTTTTTAGAAAAATCCGCAAACAATGGGTCAGAAAACATTCTTTTAGTGTTTGACAAAGCTGTTTTAATATCGGGCGAACCTATCCAAGCAAAATGTGTGAAATCACTATTTTTCCCCAAGATAGGAAAAGCGATGCCAAAGGAATTGTCCTCATAACCCAACTTTTTCGCTATTTTTATAGAGAAACTTTGAAATTCCTTAAGATATAATCCAGGATTTGATACTTTCATTTGATAAAGCATAAATACGTTATCATTAGCCCAATCTTTTCCATTGTACCATATTGGTGTGTTTAAAGATTCAGATATTTGTTTTGAAAATTTGCCCATTTTTTCAAAAAACAATTGTGCGTCAGGAGACTGATTCCAAGATGCATAGAAGTTCTCAAATGCAGCTTCATTTGGAAAACAAATTTGAAGAGAGTGAGTAGATTCATTTGTTCCGTTAGGTAAGTAAGCAAATAAAGACTTTGTCCCTTGGATATTTTTCCCCCATTCAGTTTCCATCATCCCTTTTAAAGAAGAGGCTACCATTTCAGGCTGCTCTGCTTTAAAATCTAAAAACAAACAGTATTGTGCATTAGCAAATACAAAACTAAATAAGGCTGTAATTAATAAAATCCTTTTCATTCTAAATATTTTTATGGTTAATAATATCTATAACTAATTAAATTAATTGCAAAACACAAGGTTTTATTTTATTTTGAATGATTTTAACTTTAATCAACAAACAACGGCAAGTCTTCAACCTCATCTACCTCTTGTTTTATTCTTGGTAAAGTGTATTGTAAGGCTATCTGAAGCATCTTAATCCTTTGATTATTGTCTAACTCATTTAGGTCTAAAGAGTCTATTAAATCATCTAATAAGTCTTGTAGTTTACTTCTTACTTCTGATGTTACTTTATTGGGACTTCCTTTTGGTCTTGGCATATATTTTAGAGTATTTTATTTAGTAATAGTATGTTGAGATACTCATTCAAAACCATTCCTTTTTGATGTGCGATTTGAAGTAGTTTTTTCTTACTTCTTTGTGTTATACTTAATTTTATCTTTTCCATTACAGCTCTTTTTTTATTGCATTAAGAATAATACTTGTCCGAGCCATACTGTATCTAACGAACCCTTATAAGGTCAATCCATTATCACTAGCAACTTGTTTAAACTTTATTATCTCTGGTTCGGTTAGCCTAACCTGTATATGCTTATCTCTATTTATACTTCTCATAAGTGTTTAATGTTACTTGTTATATATATACAATAACATTTATACACTTTTGTTAAACAACTATTATTAATAACTTACTTATATCTACTCTAATTAATTAAACAACTTATTCATCCGAGTAAGTAATTCTTCAAGTATTTCGCCCCCTGAAACGTTTATAATGCAACTGCTACGTCGCTGATTAGCATTAATCGCGGTAAGTTGAATATCAGTTGGCGATTGCGAAACGTATAAAGGATACTGATGCAATTCTTACGGCTAAATGTATCTGAACCAACTGCCTTACGATTTTGACAGAAGTTTAGTAGGTTTTGTGGATTACCTACATTCCATATATGTACAATAAAAATGTACTTACATTGTTATATTTTCTAGATGAGGCTTCTTGCTTGTGTCTGTATGTCTTGGATTTTGTTTTGACGCATCCACACATCAAGTTCATCCTTATCAAAAAAGACTTTTTTACCACGTTTGAGATGTGGTATTTTCTGCCCTGAAGTTAGCTTGTACATATATGACTTAGTTTAGCCAGTATATTGACACGCTTCGTCTAAGGTTAGTATTTTTTTACTACCTAGTAATAGGGTTTTGATTAGTTCAATGTTTGCTTCAATTTGTAAAATTTTTTCTTCCATCACATCTGAATTTTAAGATTATTATGATGCAAATATGGAAGTAATTAGAAGCTAAAAGAATATAGAGCAGTTTACTCTAAACGGTTTTTTATTTGAAGGATTATTCTGTCAATTATCTCTCCATTTTTAGGCTTTTGAAGTTTATTATAGTTGAAGTAGTTGGTGCGTTTTTGAGCTACATCTTTTATGCCTAAGAATAGCATAATTTTATTATCAACTTCAAAATCGTCAATCCACCTTTCGGACTTCATACAATCAAAAAGATAGACTGCCAAGCCATCCGTTTTAAGCCACTTCAAAGAGCCATAAGGCTCTACCGCCGCATTGCCACTAAATAACCCGTAAAACTCATTATACAAGGTCTCCTTGTCAATACATTCAGCCTCAATAAGAAACTTGTGTAGTTGTGCTACTATAAGATTTTCAACTCTTTTTCTAGGAGCTTTAATCCTGAAATAATATTTCTGTTTTGAACTAGTTTTTTTGTCGTATTTTTCAGCTATCTCTTGCATTATATCCTCATAGAAACCTTTGAACATTTCATCTATATCTTTTTGTGAATACGAAAGAGTTCTGTACTCTTCATTCCATTGGTCATACTGTTCTTCTAAACCCATAAAGTGGCACTTGGAGATTATTAATTGAATAGAAAGCTACATAATAACTAGCATACCTACAAACATAAGGCAGAGTAGTCTTTATGAGCCAAATGCTTTTTCCATTGCTAGTTCAATATTCTCATTTGATAAATGTCCGTATCTCTCTTCGGTTGTTCTTGCGTTGGTATGTCCCATTAGTTTTGATACTGTATAAAGAGGTGTGTTGTTTTCAGATAGCATATAGAATGCAAATGAATGCCTTGCGGTGTGGGGGACTATGTGTTTTTTCACACCAGATTTGTATGCCCATTCTCTAAGTTTTTGGTTTTGCTCCTTGCCAAATTTTAGGTTAGGGAAAACTGAATCATCATCTCCCATTCTTTTTGGAAGGTATTTCATTGCCTGTTTACGAATCTTAAAGTAAACATCTGTTTTAGCTTTTTGAGTTCTTACATTCATTTTTACGACCCCATTAATTTCAGGCAAATCTCCCCAAGTTAATCTACAGCAATCGCCTTGTCTTATTCCAACATAGCACATAAATAAGAATGCATTTTTAATCTGTTCGTATTTGGTTGGAGTTTGAATCATCATACTTACTTCATCTGGAGTTAAATAGACAACTTCTTTGGTTTCGTTCTTTGGAAACTCAATTTTATTTTCAGTAAACGGATTGTAAAATAATAATCCGTATGATTTAGCCTGCTTTAGAGCGGTGCTAAACAACGCAAAGTATTTATAAGCAGTAGATTGAGCGTAATTGCTTCCAGTTGTTAGCCATAACCTCCATTGGTCAATGAATTGAATGTTAACACGATTAATATCCATATTGAAATTATGTCCTTTGGCTTTGCAAAACTTTTCCATAGCCACATAAAGGTTATGGTAACCAGATATGGTGCTTTCTGATTTATCTGCTTTGAGTTCTGACATTTTCTCTATTTGCTTTTTGAGAGTAATAGTGCCTGTTTGTGCATCACTATATTCCGCACCTTTGTATTTTTCTTGGTATTCTTTATATACAGCATCAAGAAGTTGTTTACTTTTTTCGTTTTGACTTTTCTTCTTAGCAGTATCAGCACGCTTAAAAAACATAATGTTATTATGTGTAGGTCTTAATGGTTTTGACCAATTAGGAGATTTAATGTACATCATTACGTACTGTTGCCCCTTCTTTTTGATGCTCTTAGAGTCCCGTAAACTATGAGATATTGTTAGCATATAATGTGATTATTTATGTACGAATAAATATATCGTACAAAATTCGTACAGTAAATATACATAATTAAAGTAAATCAAAGGAAGTGAATAGAATTTAACCAGCTATGTTTATTGGATAATAGAATCAAAAGGAAGCATAAGGATTATAACACTACATTTTCAACAATAATTTGACCCATATTCCAAGAGGGAATGAAGTAGGTGAAATTGGTTGATTCAAGACATTCATTAAAAATACGATCTTGAAGTACCTTTGAGTTACCTGTAATTATTGTTAGAGAAAAATTTCCTCCAGAAACACAATCTTTTAGTGTCGAATGAACTAACTCAAGCGCTTGCTTATGTCGAATACCATGAAGGTCAATACTCAAGATTTTGTCTTTCTTTTTTTTCATTGGGTAAAAGGTATAAAATCAATACTCCCCAACACGGAGAGTATTGAGGAGTATTTAATCAAATTATCAACCATTACATGAAAACTATAAAGTAAATTTATATAGATATTTACCATATAGCTGTTAAGACCTTTGTAATGTTTTCTAAAAAATTTGTTAAAATTCTATCTAAAAAAATAAAAGATGTTGTTTACTAGCTTATTCATTATCAAAACCTTGAATACCCTTAACAGTAGTATATTTCATTGTAAACCTTTTGTCTGGATTTATAATTTTATAAGCCGTTTGAACTGCAAGGGTTGCTTCATGAAAGCCACACAGTATTAATTTAAGTTTTCCTGGATAGGTGTTTACGTCACCAATGGCAAAAACCCCAGGGATGTTTGTTTGGTAGTCAAGCGTATTGTCTACCTTAATTGCATTCTTTTCAATTTGAAGGCCCCAATCTGCAATCGGTCCAAGTTTTGGAGATAAACCAAACAAGGGAAGCCAAAAATCAACATCTATTTTTATTATGTCTTTATCTTTTTGTTTTAACTCAATCTGGTCTAGCTTGTCTGACCCGAACAAACCAAGAACTTCAGCATGTGTATAGAGTTCTATTCTGCCTTGTTTTTGCAGTTTGAAAATTTTTTCTACAGAATCTTTATGCCCTCTAAACATATCCGTTCGGTGTACCAACCCAACCGGAATATCATGATTTTCCGCAAAATATATTGCCCAATCCAAAGCGGAATCTCCACCCCCTGAAATGAATATTTTTTTCCCTAAGAATGATTCCGGTTCACGAACCATATATTCAACACCTTTTTTCTCAAACTGTTGTAAGTTTTCAATCTTTGGCTTTCTGGGTTCGAAGCTACCCAGTCCACCTGCAATCATTACAACAGGGGCTTGGTGCTTAGTTCCCTCGCTTGTTGTAACAATAAAACTTCCGTCTTTTTGTTTGTCAATTGCCTCTGCTCGCTCACCTAATGTAAAACCAGGTTTAAATGGTGCAGCTTGTTCCAGTAAATTTTCGATCAGCTCTCCTGCCAAAACCCTTGGAAAACCAGGAATGTCATAGATTGGTTTTTTAGGATAAATTTCTGTGAGTTGCCCTCCAGCTTGTGGAATAGCATCAATTATATGGCATCTTAGCTTCATTAAGCCAGCTTCAAAAACAGTAAACAGCCCAACAGGTCCTGCTCCAATTATGAGTATATCTGTTTGTATCATTTTTCTAAAATCGATTTAGTCATTTTATTCATTTCGTTTACTTTAAATTCAAAATCTCCATCTAAAGTTTTTCTATAGTTCTGCAATGTATCAAGCAAATCATTGATTTCCTCGGGTAACAATTCTTCTAAAAATTACCGAATTCTTTTGTCTAAGGTCGGCGAATTTCCATTAGTCGAAATGCCAATCTTTAAATTCCCTTTGGTAACGATTCCTCCCATATAGAAGTCACAAAGGTCGGGAGTATCCGCTACATTAACTAATATTCTCTTTTTTTTACAAAAATAATGTATTTTTTCATTGACCACTGGGTCATCGGTAGTCGCAATTACAACATGCTTTCCTTTTAAAAAATAAGAAGAAAAACTTCTATTAATTAACAGAATATTACTTTTATCGGCTACAAATTCTAATGTGTTTTCTCTATAAGAAGGGGCAACCATTATGACGGGCCTATTGATATACTTCCCTGCGTATCTCTAAATTACTATGCAAACTGCGAAGAATGTGATGAAAAAACCTGTCAAATCAAACCTGTTTTGAAGGTGTTCGGGATCAGACGCTAAAAATTTTAAATGTTACTACTATTGAGACAATGCGTCAAAAGCTTTTATAGACCACTGATATAACTCCCCAAGGAGTCTTTAAATTGAAAACCCTCTAGGGTTCGGTATTTATTTAGTTTTTTATTAGCCTCTAATCCCCAAAGTAAAAACTCCATCATGAAGTAACGATCTTTTTTGTCGCTTGTTTTTAGGTGCTTGTCTAATACTTCATTTATACCGGGAATAAGAGACAGCGAATCTTGATAAGATCGATCATCAAGTGAATCTTCTAAGAAGAGTTCATTGTCTTTAAAAAACCATTCTAAAATTGTATCATAAGGTCCTACTTCATCTTCTTTTTGAAGCTTTTCTATTTTAGGAAAATAATCGATGAAAAGTGTTTTAATGGATTCTGAAATTAGGTGATAAGAAATTTGCTCCGCACCTTCTTGTTCCCCTTCGTATACCAATTCTATTTTACCATTAATAGCGGTGATTACCCCCATAAAATCCGACATCCTAAGACTTGTAGATGTATCGCCAGAGATTAATATTCTTCGTTCAGCTGTACTTATTAAATTTTCGAAGGCGGTAATACTCATTCGAGCACTTACCCCACTTTTAGAATCAACAAATTCACTTTTTCTAGCTTCAAAGCCAACTTGTTCGAGAATGTCTCGTGCAAGTTCAGGAACATGTATTTGTGCAGCTTGCTCTTCAGTAAGAACGGCTTCTTGTTTTGTAATGGCCTTGGCAATATCTCGATTGTGTGGATAATGTGTTAGTATTTGAGACCCAATCCTATCCTTTAGTGGAGTTACAATGCTTCCCCTGTTGGTGTAGTCTTCTGGATTTGCTGTAAAAATTAATTGAGCGGCTATCGGTAATCTCAATTTAAACCCTCTTATTTGAATTTCTTTTTCTTGTAAAATAGAAAACAAAGCAACTTGAATACGAGCTTGTAAATCGGGTAATTCATTTAATACAAAAATACAACGGTGTGCCCTCGGAATCATTCCGAAATGAATTACACGCTCGTCCGCATAGGAAAGCTTTAGATTCGAAGCCTTTATTGGATCCACATCCCCAATAAGGTCAGCGACGGTAACATCGGGAGTAGCTAGTTTTTCAAAAAAACGATCCGAACGATGAAGCCATTCGATAGGTGTTTTATTGCCATGCTTAGCAATGATTTCTTTAGCTTCGTGACTAATAGGCTCTAGTGGATCGTCATTAATTTCAGATCCAGTAACCACCGGAATCCACTCGTCTAACAACTCAGTCATTTGTCTTGCTAAACGAGTTTTTGCTTGCCCTCTAAGTCCCAACAGATTAATGTTATGTCCCGAAAGAATAGCCCGTTCAACATCTGGAATTACAGTATTTTCATAACCTATTAAACCTTCAAAAGTTTTCTTACCAGTGCGCAAGAACTCTTTCAAGTTATGAGCAAGCTCTTCTTGTATGGTTCTGGGTTTGTAATCTGTTTTTTTTAATTCCCCAAGGGTAGTAGCATGTTCTCTCTTCATAGTTATGTGTAGTTCAAAAAGTAATTTATTCTAAGCGTTTTTTTCTATTTTTTTCATAATCTTCAAAAATCATTTCACCCAATCCTTTAAGCCCAGTAAAGAATGCTTTGCCTTGATTGGCTTCGGTAAATTTCCGAACAAAATGTTGAAGATACTGATCTTGAGCGATCATAAAAGTTGTGATAGGGATGTGCAGTTTTTTAGCTTGACGTGCCATATTGTAACATTTTTCTACAATCATTTCATCAAGTCCGGCACTGTTTTTATAATAGGTTCCGTCGGGCATTTTTAGACAACTAGGTTTCCCGTCTGTAATCATAAAAATCTGTTTGTTTGTATTTTTCTTTCTCCTTAAAAGATCCATTGCGAGCTCTAGCCCAGCAACCGTATTGGTGTGATAGGGTCCAACCTCTAAATAAGGAATGTCTTTTAAAGCAATTGGAGTTGCGTCGTTTCCAAAAACCAAAATATCTAAAGTGTCTTTAGGGTAACGGGTTGTAATTAATTCTGCCAATGCCATAGCTACTTTTTTGGCAGGAGTTATTCGGTCTTCTCCATAAAGTATCATACTGTGGCTGATGTCGATCATTAAAACAGTACTCATTTGTGTTTTATGTAACGAATCTTCAACAACTAGATCTTGATGTTGTAAGGTAAAGTCTTCGCCTACTGATCTTATTTGAGCATTTTTAATACTCTCAGTTACATCTATTTTTTCTAAGCCATCTCCAAATTGATATGCTTTTAATTCGCCCGTACCATCTTCACCTTGACCCAGTTTTCTGGTCTTGTGATCTCCAGACCCGGAGCGTTTTAATTTCCCAAATATTTGTTTTAAAGCATGCTCACGAAGTAATTTTTCTGTTTTTGCAGTTAGCTGCATGCCGTCTCCTTTAACGCCAGAACCAGTTTTGGGCTGTACAAAAGATTTCTTCAATAAGTCTTCTATAAAATCATCGATAGTATAATCTTTATCGGTCAATTTATATTCGATGTCTAGCTCTCTAAGCCAATCAATTGCCTCATCAAAATCTCCAGAAGTATGAGTAATCAACTCTTTGAATATTTCAAATAAGCGCTCAAAAGGAGTTTGACCCTTTTTTTTATGTTTAGAAAACACAAAGCCTGACTTAAAACCGAGGGGAAGCATGGAAGATTTATTTTTAATAGTGATGTACAAAGATAGTTGAAAAATGAGAACATTCTTAATAGGGAGACCTCATATTTTAGTTGTTTTGAGCTAGCGCTTCGATATATTGTTCTAACAAAACAACAGCTTCAGAATGTTCAATAGAGCGGCCAATTTCTGGCATCCGAATAGAAGGGTCATTACTTTTCATTCTGTAGATCAGAATGGATTGATCTGGATGTCCAGGAACAATGTCGTATATAAAATCACCAGAACCTTTTCCGGCGGCAATGGGTGGCTTAAAAATTCCTCGTTTTCGAGAATCATTCTGATTGTAGCTTAAATACAAGCCTGAATTTTTTGCGCTTCCCTCTGCATTATGACAGTGCGCACAGTTTGAATCAAGATATGCTTTTGCACGATTAGCAATGGGAAGTAAGACATTGTCCCAACCCGGTAATTTAGGTCTTAAGTTTGGCCCTACAAGTTCTTTTAAAATGCCTTGTTCATGAAAGTAATCTAATTGATTCTTATTTGATAAACTCATGGCGTATGTTTTATTCCATTGAGCTGCTGTGGGTCCAATGGGCACAACGTCTTTTCCCCTGGCATGACAATTCTTGCATTGATTTAAGTTTGGAATGGAGTAAGAAACGGTTTGTTTTTCCCCCTCTTTATTAATCCAATTAACAAGCTTTACTTTGCCAATGTAGTTGAGCGAAGCTTCGGTTTGTTCCTCGTTCCAAATATAATTTAGAGGTTTCCATTGATTATTTTCTTTAATCAATAGTCGAGTTTCCAAGATTTTTTTTTCTTGTTCAGGGTTTCTAAAGTCTTCGGGATAATAAAAATTTTTTATGAGGATACTTCCATTTTCAAACTCCATAATCCCCGAGTTTTTATAACGCATTTTTGCATCGCCAGGAAGATAAATAAATCGCTTTTTGAATGCATAATTTGAGAAAAGGGGTGAATTGAGGTTGTATAATACAACCTGCTCTGTGGGGTCCAGGTTTGCTAGTGGTAACTTAAAAAACCCATACTCCGATAGCTTTTCTTTTTCTGTCACTTCTTTTTTAATTAACGGCTTATTGAAGACGAATTTTGTAGCCTTAGGCGCCAAGCTTTTGTCAATTGTATCTTGACAGGAGACACAGCCAATAAAAACTAAACTAAACCATATTCCCTTATACTGTTTCATGATTATAGATCCAGTGAACAAATAAAGGGAGACAAGTTATTGGAGAAAGCTTCAAAGTCATTGGCTGCATCCATGAAGACAAAATTAAAATCTCCATTATCTCCAATACATATTTTGTGGTTTTCGTCCTGAATTATAGCGCCATCGGGTAAGATTCCATCATAAACAACATCAGGAATAACCATTTTATTTTTAAATATCATGAGCCAGCCATATTCATTACTGAGGGTTGGAAAGCTAAATTTATTTTCAAAAGCATTTTCTCTTATAAAAACATTCCCAGGGTACGCATTGTATTCAATGTCGGATTCAAAGTCAGTTTCTACAGCTCTAATTCCTCGATCTTGAATGGACTGATCAGTTGCAGCTTCTGGGTCATCCTCTGCAGCAAACACTAAATAACTAACGATAGAAAGATTTGACGTTACGTGATCTTGAACAGTATTGTTATAAAAGTCTACATCTTGAGTGGCCATAATAATAACTCCAGTACCTTTAGGGACTCCACTAACAATAGACCCTTTTACGCCAAAATTTTCTAGATTGTTGTCGTATACTTTGTTGTCGTGAGCCTTTACACCTTTGCCATATAGAGTTAGTTTAGGAAGGTTAAAAATCAAAAGCCCACCTGTATTTTGATAAATGTCGTTGTTGTAAATTTCAACACCTGTACTGTTTTCACTTTCAATTCCAGCTACATTATAAAATGCTTTATTATTTCGGATAATTACATTTTGAGACTGCCCCACGTAAATTCCAGCGTCTGATGCTCCTATTGCTATACAGTCTTCAATGACAAGATTTTCAGCAAGCACAGGGTAAATTCCATAAGCTCCATTTTGAGTAGATACTTTTCCAGTCCACGCAGAACGTATGTTGCGAATGATTACATTTTTCGATTCACTTATTTTTAGATTATCCCCAGCGGCATCTTCTATCGTTAAATCTTCAATAGTAAAATTAGAGCAGTTTGTCACCAATATCCCTTCTGCGCCATTGGTTTGCCCTTTAAAAGATAAAATGGTTTTATCCATACCCATGCCTTTTACGGTGATGTGTTTTTTGCCATCGATACTCAGCGATTGAGAAAACAAGAAGTGACCTTCAGGAAGTTGAATAGTTGCACTGTCTTTGGCCAAAATAAAAGCCTCTAAGATTTCATCTTCTAAATCAACATAATTTCGCTCAGGATTATACTCTGGCATTTCTTTTTCAAATGACATGCACAGCACGAGAATAAATAGTAACGCACCAATAACAAAAATAAATTTTTTCATAAAAATTGTCTGATTATAATAAAAGTAAGCTATTTTTTTTAATACTTTCTTCATCTCTAATTAAGATAGAAAGATCTGGAAGCTGTAACTTTAAGAAATCACAGCAATCAGTAGTGTTCATTAAATTTATAGGGTCTATTAATATCAACTAATGAAAAATCAATTAGTTTAATAAAAAATAATTATATTTGCCTGAATTTCTGAACAAACACCATAGAGGAGACTATAAGTCCCCTTTTTTTTTATAATGAATTTTAAAAGTACAGTAGCCGAATTATTACAGCTAGCATTGGATGAGAATCCAAGCCTGTTTTTGATTGAATTAAAAATAGGTTCAGACAACAGTATTCGCATTTTACTTGATGGTGACAAAGGAGTTACCTTAGAAGCCTGTATTGCGGTGAGTCGTCAAATTGAACATAATATTGATAGAGAATTACATGATTTTTCTTTAGAGGTAAGTTCAGTTGGTGTTGGATCACCCTTGACTATGCCAAGACAATATGAAAAAAACGTGGGGAGATCATTAGAAGTTACAACAGCGGAAGATGAAGTTTTAACAGGAAATTTAACTCAAGCAGACCAAGAAGGAATTACCTTAGAATGGAAAGCAAGAGAACCTAAACCTATAGGTAAAGGGAAAGTAACAGTAACAAAAATAAAAACACTGCCTTTTGCATCAATAAAAAATGCAAAGGTGATTATTAAATAAATTAGCACTAACTAAAATGGAAAATTTAGCACTTATTGATTCCTTTTCTGAGTTTAAAGACGAAAAATTAATCGACAGAGTAACCTTGATGGTTATTTTAGAAGAAGTTTTTAGAAATACGCTAAAACGTAAATTTGGGTCGGATGAAAACTTTGACATTATTATTAATCCTGACAAAGGAGATCTAGAGATTTGGAGAAATCGTATTGTAGTTGCAGATGGAGAGGTAGATGACGAAAACCAAGAAATTGAATTAACCTTAGCACAAAAAATTGAGTCAGATTTTGAAGTTGGTGAAGACGTTTCGGAAGAAGTAAAGCTTATTGATTTGGGTAGAAGATCCATTTTATCTTTACGCCAGAACTTAATTGCAAAAATTTACGAACACGACAGTAATAACATTTACAACCAATTTAAAGAGCTTGAAGGAGATCTATATACTGCAGAAGTTCACCACATAAGAAGTAGAGAAGTAATTCTTTTAGATGATGACGGGAACGAATTAATTCTTCCTAAGGATCGTCAAATTCCTTCAGATTTTTACCGTAAGGGTGATAATATCCGAGGAATTATAGAATCCGTAGAGCTTCGAGGTAATAAACCTAGAATCATTTTGTCTAGAACATCACCGAGGTTTTTAGAAAAACTTTTTGAACAAGAAATCCCAGAAGTATTTGACGGATTAATAACCATCAAAAAAGCAGTTAGAATTCCAGGAGAAAAAGCTAAAGTAGCAGTAGACTCTTATGACGATCGAATTGATCCAGTTGGAGCATGTGTAGGAATGAAAGGATCTAGGATTCATGGAATTGTTCGTGAACTAGGAAACGAGAATATTGATGTAATTAACTACACCAATAACATCCAGCTTTTAATAACACGCTCCCTGTCTCCAGCTAAAGTTAATTCATTAAAAATCAATGAAGAAGCTAAACGAGTTCAGGTGTTTTTAAACCCAGAAGAAGTGTCTAAAGCAATTGGCAAAGGAGGACATAATATTCGCCTTGCAGGCCAATTAACTGGATATGAAATCGATGTTTATCGTGAAGGAGCAGAGGAAGATGTAGAGCTAGCTGAGTTTACAGATGAAATTGAATCATGGGTAATTGATGAATTTAAGAAAGTTGGTTTAGATACGGCTAAAAGTATCTTAGAATTAGAAGTTTCTGATCTAGCCAAACGAACTGACTTGGAAGAAGAAACCATATTAGAAGTGTTTAAAATATTAAAAGAGGAATTCGAAGATTAGTTTTAAGTAGTTAAATTCCATATTTTTGAATTGAAGAAAAAACAAGTATGCCTGATCAACCAACAATACGATTAAATAAAGTCCTACGGGAACTTAATATATCTTTAGATAGAGCTGTCGAACATCTTGTTCAAGAAGGTCATGAGGTAGAGGCACGTCCTACTACCAAAATATCTCAG
>Ga0307986_10002265_pt1 | contig 13813 bp, 16 predicted proteins | sample EllFjometageno82_FD_203170 | JGI IMG/M metagenome (GOLD analysis project Ga0307986, IMG submission 203170) | Marine microbial communities from Ellis Fjord, Antarctic Ocean - #82 | ecosystem: Environmental > Aquatic > Marine > Unclassified | place: Southern Ocean | collected 2014-10-09
GATTACTTGAAATTTCATATGCTAATGAATATTTTTTTGCATAAATTAAATCTCTTGTTATGTTTTCTCTTAACTTCCACCAAAGTTCTGGATAAATTAAAGTTTCCTTTCCATGGAATTTACGTAAAATCTCTAACGATCCATCCAATCTATTTCTTTTTGTTCTCCATTTAAGCCTATTATACTGAAGTCCTAAATCGTTAATTAATTCCCTAGGTACGTCTGAAATTGCCTTATCAACACCGTAGGAATTAGTCATAAGTATAAATCTTGCATTATATAAAAGCTTTTCTTTTTTTGGTAAATAGGGGAGCATTCTTTTTAAATCCCAATATTGATTATCCCATGCTAAGTAATCAGCTCTTTTCAAATGATCTTGGGTTTTTAGTATTTTTTTAAATTTTTTCCTATAATACCTCACGTCACTTTTTGATAGATCTGCTTTTTCCCAGCCAGATTTTATAAGTTTAGCACCTAATTCAACTTCTCCAATTTTTAAGTATGCTTCCCCAAGTTTAATTTTACCTGTACCACTCAATGGCTCCTTTTCATCAAACCAATTAATGATAGTTTTAGGTGTCGTATTTTCTAATATAATTTTATGTTCCGCCATATATCTTAAACGTCCAATTCTTGGGTAATTAGAATTCATATCTATAAAATTTTTATAATTACCAAATGTAGCTTGATTGCCATTTTGTTTAAGATGAAGCCATGTTACTAATTTTTTAAATTCTTTATCTTTAACTTTTTTTGTTTGTTCTACCGCTTTATTCCACATACCTTTTTTAATAAGGCTAAAAATATTTTTTGCTAAGATATAATCTTTTTCTTTAAGTATTTTAGATTTAGCTTGGGTTTTAGTTGATACATTTAAATAAACTAAAGGTTTTTTTAATGGAAATAAAAAAACATTATTAGATTTTGTAATTTTCTTAGTGACTTTCAAATCAGTTTTCACTTTGATTTGATTAATTCTATTTTGCGTCACGCTTTCTAAAAAAGGCTTAACTTCATTCTGAGTTTTAATTTTATTTTGCAAGAGAGTCTTTTTCTTAGGAATACTGGAGACTGCAACATTTTTTGAAACTTTTTTTTCTTTTACTACTTTAGGAATTTTTCTAACATCTTCTAGTTTTTTTTCTTGAGATGAACCTCCTCTTAATGGATTTTTTCTAGGTAAATCAATTGATTTAAAGCTTTTACTTATTTGAACTTTATTTTGTTTCTTTTCATCAACTTTTATTGTGATAAATTTTTTTTTTGGGAAAATAAAATCAGTATCATCTGTTGATGCAACAGTTAAAAAAAACAAGGAAAAGATTATTATTGTTAAATTTACTAGACTATTTTTTAGATAAAGCATAAAGTTTAAAAAGTTAAAAATTAATTATATTATTTTAATATATGTTTAAAGGATCAATTGTTGCTTTAATTACGCCATTTAAAGACGAAAGGTTAGATGAAAGTAACTACATAAGATTAATCAATTATCATTTAGAAAGTGGTACTCACGGGCTAGTACCCGGTGGAACAACCGGCGAATCCCCAACACTTTCTAACGATGAACATAAAAAAATAATAAATATATCAGTCAAAGAATGTAGAAATAAAATACCTGTTATAGCCGGCACTGGCTCTAATTCAACATCAGAGGCTGTCGAACTCTCAAAATTTGCTGACAAAGCTGGAGCTGATGGACTATTAGTCGTTACACCTTATTACAACAAACCAACACAAGAAGGTCTTTATCAACATTACAAAAAAATAAATGATAATGTGGGAACTCCAATTATTATTTATAATATACCATCGAGATCTGTAATTGATATGTCCGTTGAAACTATGACAAGGTTATTTGAATTAAAAAATATTGTAGGAGTAAAAGATGCAACTGGAGATCTTAATAGAGCTGAACAACAACGTAGGGCAATGGGAGATAAATTTATTATGTTAACCGGAGAAGATACCAATGCTTTAGAGTTTAATAAAAAAGGTGGTACTGGATGTATTAGTGTTACAGCTAATGTTGCTGCGAAACTATGTTCTGAAATGCAAAATGCTTCCTTGGAGAAAAATAATGTTGATCTTCAAAAAAGAGCAGAAGAGATTAATAAAATGCTTTCACCATTAAATCATGCACTTTTTATTGAAAGCAATCCATCACCAGTTAAATATGCTGCTTCTTTGTTAAAACTTTCATCTGATAACGTGAGACTTCCACTGGTACAAATTACCGCCCCAACTAAATCTGCCGTCATGAAAGCTTTACAGCACGCAGTTTTAATTTAATGAAACCTAAAGAATACCCTGGACAGAAAATAATTTGTCTTAATCGAAAAGCAAGTTTTAATTATTTTTTTTTAGAACTTCTAGAGGCAGGTATTGCATTAAAAGGTTCTGAAGTTAAATCCATACGAGACGGCAAGGCAAGTATTGCAGATTCATATGCGGTCGATAAAGATGGGGAAATATTTTTAATTAATTCTCACATTCCATTGTACAAGCAATCTAGTTATAATAATCACGATCCAAAAGGAGATCGAAAGCTTTTATTAAAAAGAAAAGAAATTAATAAATTATTAGGAATGATTCATCAAGATGGACTTACGTTAGTCCCAACTAGATTATACCTACTAAAAGGTAAAGTTAAAATTCAAATAGCTGTGGGAAAAGGAAAAAAACTTTACGATAAAAGACAGGTTAAGAAAAGTAGAGATTGGACCAGAGAAAAAGCCAGAATATTCAGTAATTCAAAAAAATGATTTTTTTAAATATTGGTTCTAATTTAGATTCAAAAATAGGAGATAGGTTTTTTAATTTAAAAAAAACTCTTGAATTAATTAAATTAGAAAAAATTGAAATTATAAAAAAATCAAGTGTTTATGAAACTCCGTCATATCCAAACAAAAAAAATCCAAAATTTTTAAATATAGGTTTATTGATAAAGTGTAATATCTCTCCCGAAATTTTAATTAAAAAGTTTAATAAAATTGAAAAAAAACTACAAAGGACGAGAGGTAAAAAAAATCAGCCACGTACTTGTGATATAGATTTAATTGACTATGAGGGAAAAATACTCAACACTAAAGAACTTACAATACCTCATCCAAAAGCCCATTTACGAAATTTTGTACTATTTCCATTAAAAGAAATATGTCCAACATGGATTCACCCTATGCTTAATAAAAAAATAGATTTATTAATTGAAAAACTTAGTTTTAAATTAAGGAATGAGATTACAAGAATAAAATAACATGTTACAATTGTTTAATGATAAACAGCGAGCAATTACTATCTAAAATACAATCTTATAATAAATTTTATTCCGTAGAGCCATTAAATAAAGCTTTTAATTTTGCCATAGAAGCTCATAAAAATCAAAAAAGAATATCTGGTGTTCCATATGTTGTTCACCCAGTTGCAGTAGCAGATATTTTAGCTGAGCTGAGATTAGACAGTGCCACAATAATAACGGGTTTATTACACGATACAATAGAAGATACCAAAACAACTTACGAAATTGTTTTAAAAGAATTTGGCCAGGAAGTTGCTGATTTAGTTGATGGTGTTACAAAAATATCTGCGTTAGAAGAAAAAGCAGCAGATAATTCACAAGCAGAAAATTTTAGAAAATTAATTTTAGCAACTTCTAAAGACATACGAGTATTGTTAGTAAAGCTCGCAGATCGTTTACATAATATGAGAACTATTAATGCTTTCAAATCAGATGATAAAAAAAAACGAATAGCAAAAGAAACGATGGAAATATATGCACCATTAGCAGAAAGAATGGGCATGAATTTGATACGGGATGAACTTGAAGATCTTTCTTTTTCAATTCTTAACCAAGAAGCTAGAGATTTGATAACAAAAAGATTGAAATTTATTAAGAGTAATAGAGCTGATAATTTTCAAGACATTGCGAAAAATTTAATCGCTGTTCTAAAAGATAATGGTGTTATTGCAAGATTTGAGGGAAGAGAAAAAACACCATTTTCAATATGGCGAAAAATTCAAAACAAAAAAATTTCTCTCGAACACCTAAGTGACATTATTGGATTCAGAGTAATAGTAGAAAATACATCTGATTGTTATAAAACACTTGGTATTTTTCACAGTAAATACTCAGCGATACCATTTAAGTTTAAAGATTACATCTCAACACCTAAAATTAACAAGTATCAATCAATACATACAGCAATTGTAGGCCCTAATAAGCAAAGAGTAGAAATACAAATTAGAACTTCTCAAATGCATGATTTTGCAGAGAGAGGAATAGCCTCCCATTGGAAATATAAATCATCTGAAAAATTTTCTGACTTATCTTGGAAAGAATATGACTGGCTTAGAGATTTAGTTGAAATAATGGACACAAAAAATAGTCCTGAACATTACTATGAGTTTACAAAGCTACAAATGTTTCAGGAAAATGTTTTTTGTTTTTCACCAAAAGGAATAGTTATAAAACTACCTAAAGACGCAACACCTATTGATTTTGCATACGCAGTTCACACAAATATAGGAAACACAGCAACTGGATGTAGAATTAACGGTCGCGATTCAGCATTACAATCAATTCTTTACAATGGTGACTCTATAGAAATAATTAACTCCAAAAATGTTTCACCATCCTTACATTGGATCTCTTCCTCAAAAACTGGAAAAGCTAGAGCGGCCATCAGAAGATATTGGCAAAACAGGACTGTAGAAAATAAAGTTAAAAAGAATAAACTGTACAAAAGTACATTAGTGATGGATTTACCAGATCAACCAGGTGTACTGGGAGAGATTAGCACCTTAATAGGCTTAAACAGTTGTAATATCTTGAACGTGGAACTGTTAGGAAAAAAAGATAAATTCATCCATTTTTCTTTTGATATACAAATAAATGATTTAAAAGACTTTACAAATTTGATAAGTCAAATCAAACAGAAAAAATTAAATTTTAGAATTGTTAGACACAAAGAAAAAAAAAATGCTTTCATACGAAGAATCCTTGAAAATTTTAAAAGAAACTAATGCACTGATCGATGGTCACTTCATACTTTCTTCAGGATTGCACAGTGCACAATACGTTCAATGTGCACAACTTTTAAGTAAGCCAGTTAAATCAACAGACTTTTGCAAATCACTTGCAGAAAAAATAACTAATGAAATAAAAGAAATTGACTTAATTTTATCACCAGCAATGGGTGGAATTATAATTGGATATGAAATAGGAAGGTTGCTTAAAAGAGAAACAATCTTTTCAGAACGTGTTGAAGGACAATTTAACCTAAGAAGAGATTTTAAAATTTCTAAAAATACTAGAGTTTTAATTGTAGAAGACGTTATCACCACTGGCAAATCAAGTATGGAATGTTCTAAGTTAGTAGAAATAGCAGATGCAGAAGTTGTCGGTTTTGCCTGCCTTATAGATAGATCGAGTGGAAATTCTTTAATTAGTAAAAAAATAGTATCACAAATAGAAATAAATATTCCTACCTACCAAAAAAATGCTTTACCAGAAAACTTAATTTCTTTACCAGCAATAAAACCAGGCAGCAGAGAACTTAAATGAGAAAAACAAGACTTGGTGTTAATATCGACCACGTAGCTACAGTCAGAAATGCTAGAGGAGAGAATTATCCCAGCCCATTACGTGCTGCTATTTTAGCTGAAGAATGTGGAGCCCATTCCGTGACAATTCATTTGAGAGAAGACAGGAGACATATAAATGATTTAGATTTGAAGGAAATTAAATCAAAATTAACAGTTCCTTTAAATTTAGAAATAGCTGCAACAAATGAGATGTTAAAAATTGCTTTAAGGCATAAACCTAGTTTTGTTTGCATAGTTCCTGAAAAAAGAAAAGAAGTTACAACAGAGGGTGGCTTAAACTTAAATTATAAACAGACTTTTTTAAAAAAAATTATAAATAAATTAAAAAAAAATAATTCTAGGGTAAGTTTGTTTATTGAACCAAGTATAAATGACATTAAAACTTCTAAATACCTAGGTGTAAATTGTCTCGAGTTTCATACAGGAAAAATTTGTAATTTAATAAATCAAAATAAATCATTCAAATCAGAGTTTTCCAAACTAAATAAAGCTGTAAATTATGCTACAGATCTTGGGCTTGATGTTCATGCCGGTCATGGATTAACCTATAAATCAGCAAAGATAATTTCTAAAATAAAAAAGATTAAAGAATTTAATATAGGTCATTTTTTAATAGGTGAATCTATTTATATCGGTTTACCAGCCACAATTAAAAAATTTCAAAAAATTTTAAAATAAAATGAATAATATTTTTGGCATAGGTACTGATATAGTAGATATCTCTAGAATAAGAATAATTTTTAATAAAAATAAGCAATTTAAAAAAAAAATATTTTCTTTAAGCGAAATTAAATATTGTGAAACTAAATCAAATAAAGCCGCTTTCTATTCAAAAAGATTTGCTGCAAAAGAAGCTTTTGTTAAAGCGCTAGGTACAGGCATCAGTAAAGGCATTTCTTTTAATGAAATCTCAATTATTAATAATAAAAATGGAGCTCCAACTATTCAATTGTTAGGAAAAACTCAAACTATTGTAAAAAAAATAATTAAAAAAAAAAGTAAGATTTATCTTTCTCTGTCAGATGAAAAAAAATATGCATTAGCTATGGTTGTGATTAATTGTTTATGAAAAAAAATATATTTAATTCAATAATTGACAATGTAAAAACAATTTTTTACGCTCTTGTTATTGCAGTGATCATTAGGTCGTTATTTTTTCAACCTTTTTATATTCCATCTTCTTCTATGGAACCAACACTACTAATTGGTGATCGAATATTTGTTTCAAAATATACCTATGGATATAGCAAGCATTCATTTCCTTTTAGTCCGCCTCTTTTTAAAAAAAGATTATTTGATAAAACACCAAACTATGGAGATCTTGTAGTTTTTAAAACACCCGCTGATAATAGAACTGATTATATTAAAAGATTGATAGGAATGCCTGGAGACACTATTCAATTTCAGAAAGGTAATCTTATTCTAAATAACAAATTAATGTCCAGAACTGTCATGTCTACAGAATATAAAATTAGATGTGGATCCTCAACCTTCGATGTAAATGCTTATAAAGAAATACTCCCTAATGGAAAACAATACATAGCTGTTTATAAAAAATTAGGAACCATGCAGAATACTGATGTTTATAAAGTGCCTCAAAATCATTATTTTTTTCTTGGAGATAACCGTGATTGTTCTAAAGACAGTAGATATTTATCTAGTGTAGGTTACGTTTCAAATGAGAATCTAGTTGGAAATGCAAAAATAATTTTTTTTTCTAACGACACAGTATCAGGAAGTATTTTAAAGTTTTGGAATTGGGATCAATCAATGAGATTTGGAAGGTTTTTTAATATACTAAAATGACAGAACAAACGACTAAACTAGAACAAAAAATAAATATAAAATTTAAAGATCAAGAGTTGCTTACAAAAAGTTTAATTCATAAAAGCCACAACAGTAGAAATAATAATGAAAAATTAGAATTTTTAGGTGACAGAGTACTTGGCTTAATTCTAGCAAAAACATTACTTAAAATTTATCCAGATGAAAAAGAAGGTGTAATAGATAAAAAGTTTGCAAACTTGGTTAATAAAAAAACCTGTCTGTTGGTTGCTAAAAAAATTGAATTAAGAAAATACATGATTACAGGTAACTCATACAAAGGGTTAAGCAGATCTGACGATAAAATTATTGGTGATGGTCTTGAGGCTTTAATGGGTGCGATTTACTTAGACCAAGGTATAATAATTGTTGAAAAATTTATACTAAATTTCTGGAATGATTTTTTAGACAAATCTTTAATAACAAAAATCGATGCAAAAACTCAACTTCAAGAATTTAGTTTAAAAAAATATAAAACACTACCTGTCTATAAAATTAACAAACAAACAGGACCGCAGCACAGTCCTGTATTTAAGGTAGAGGTGCAGATAAAGAATTCCAAAAAATTTTTTGCATCTGGCACTTCGAAAAAAGACGCCCAACAAAATGCAGCTCAAAAACTGTTAATTGATTTAAAAATTTAAAAATGAACTGGCAAGATGAGGGTTTTTTACTTTCTAAAATTAAATTTAGAGAAAATGCCAATATAATTAACGTTTTTACAAACACACACGGCAAAGTCAGCGGAATTGTATATGGAGGAAATTCAAGAAAAATTAGGAATTTTTTACAAATATCAAATAAAATATTTGTCTTTTATACCTCAAAAAATGAAAACAGAATTGGATATTTTAAAACTGAATTAGTGGAGGCAATTTCACCAAAATATTTTAGTGACAAAAAAAAAACTACATCTTTATTGTCTTTATCTACTATTTTGAATTTATTATTACCTGAGTCACAACCGTACAAAAGTTTATTTAATTCTGTAAAAAAATTTTTAAAAAACTTAGACCAAGAAAATTGGGCAGTTAATTATGTTTACTGGGAATTAGACCTGTTAAAGGAACTTGGTTTTGATCCCTATCTAGAACAGTTTTCTAAAGACTTGGATGATAACTCTTTGTATAAAATAATTGAAATAGATAAAATTAAATATCAAGTACCAATTTTTTTATTAAAGAAAAAAATAGAGTTTGTTGATAATAAGAATTTATCGATTGCTTTAAGTTTTACAAGAAATCTTTTAAGTAATAAATTTTTTATACCTAATAATTTAATTTTCCCAAAAGCTAGAATAATTTTAGAAAATTATTTTAATTGATTTGCTACTTCTAAAGAAAAATAACTAACTATAGCGTTAGAGCCAGCTCTTTTAAGTGAGACCAAACTTTCTAAAATTGCATCTTGATTTATAATTCCTTTATTAATTCCATTTTTAATTAAGGAAAACTCACCTGAAACTTGATAAGAAAAAATTGGGATTCTAAAATTGTCTTTAACAGTTTTTATAATATCTAAATAGGGCATACCTGGTTTAATCATCACAATGTCTGCTCCTTCTTTGATGTCCAGGGCTACTTCGCGCAAAGCTTCGGATGAATTTTTAAAATCCATTTGGTATGTTTTTTTATCACCTCTTAAAGTTTTTTTAGATCCAACAGCATCTCTGAATGGTCCATAAAAATTTGAAGCGTACTTAACAGCATAAGACACAATATGAGTATCACTAAAACCTTTTTTATCTAATGCTTTTCTGATTTTCCCTATTCTCCCATCCATCATATCCGAAGGAGCCACAATGTCACAACCCATTTCTGCTTGAAGCAATGATTGATTAATTAAAATTTCTACAGTTAAATCGTTGTCAATTATTTTATTTTTTAAAATACCATCATGTCCATGACTGGTATATGGATCAAGTGCCACGTCACACATTATACCTATATCATTTTTAAATTCTTTTTTTAATGCTGCCACAGCTCTACAAATTAAATTTTTCTCATTTAATGCTTCTGTTCCATTTACATTTTTCTTACTTGAATTAGTGTAAGGAAAAAGTGCCACAAGTGGTATTTTTAACTTACAAGCCTTTTCTATTACTTTTGACAAATCTTTAATTGAGTGTCTGTAAATACCAGGCATTGATTTAATTGCTTCCTTTTGTTCATTCCCATCTTTTACAAATAAAGGAAGAATCAAGTCGCTAGCCGATAGATTATGTTCTGAAACAAGCCTACGCACCCAGTCTGCTTTTCGATTTCTTCTCATTCTCAAGGCAGGATACGCTCCAATTATTTTCATATTTTTTATAAGTTTATTCTCTGCGACAAATATAATATTATAAGTGTATATAAAAGTATTTTAATAAGTAAATATACAACTAATTAAAGTGAAAAATTTATTTACCAAATTATGCATAGCTTCTGATCATGCTGGTTATGAGATGAAAGAAAAAATCAAAGATTACTTAATATATAAAAGTATTTCTGTGATTGATCTCGGGCCATTTTCTGAAGTTTCCGTTGATTACCCAGTTTATGCTAAAAAAGTAGCTAAACGACTTGTTTTGAGAAAAAGCGACGCTGGTATATTAGTTTGCGGGTCTGGGACGGGTATGGCAATTACTGCAAATAAATTTAAAGGAATTAGAGCAGCACAATGTTACAGTAAAACTAGCACTATTCTCTCAAGAAAACATAATAATTCTAATATAATTTGTTTGGGTTCAAGAATGTTAAAATATAAAGAAGCTTTTAAGTATGTTATGTTCTTTATAAATACTAAATTTGATAAGGGCAGACATCAAAAAAGAATTAACAAAATATAATCAATGAATAAAGAAAATCTGAAAATTTTTTTTAATAGAGACTTAAAAAACAGTGATTTTGATCTTTACAAATCTATTTCTCAAGAATTCAGCAGACAAACACAACACATTGAATTAATCGCTTCTGAAAATATGGTTTCTAGAGCGGTGCTTGAAGCACAAGGTTCTGTTTTGACAAATAAATATGCAGAAGGTTATTCTGGTAAAAGATATTATGGCGGATGTGAGTTTGTTGATATTTCTGAAAATCTTGCAATAGAAAGAGCTACTAAGCTTTTTAATTGTAAGTTTGCGAATGTGCAACCGCATTCTGGTGCGCAAGCTAATGGAGCTGTCTATTTAGCCTTAATTAAACCTGGCGATACAATTTTAGGAATGAGTCTAAACTCAGGTGGGCACTTAACTCATGGAGCAAAACCTGCCCAATCTGGTAAATGGTTTAATGCAATTCATTATGATGTGAAGCCTGAAACAGGTTTAATCGACTATGAAAGTGTTGAGAAACTTGCTTTAGAAAATAATCCTAAAATTATAATTGCTGGTGGAAGTGCATATTCAAGAATTATTAATTTTAAAAAATTTAGAGAAATTGCAGATAAAGTAAAAGCCTATCTGTTAGTAGATATGGCTCATTTTTCTGGATTGGTAGCGGGTGGTGAATATCCCAATCCTTTAGATTATGCCGATGTAGTTACCTCAACAACTCACAAAGTATTAAGAGGTCCTAGAGGTGGAATAATTTTAACCAACAGTGAAGAATTAATAAAAAAATTTAATTCAGCAATCTTTCCAGGTTTGCAAGGAGGTCCGCTCATGCATGTTATTGCTGCTAAAGCAGTTTGTTTCAGGGAAGCTTTAGATCCTAGTTTTAAAATTTACACTAAACAAGTCATTGATAACGCAAAAACATTATCTGAAACACTAGTTAAAAATGATTTTAAAATATTTTCTGGTGGTACTGATACTCATTTAATGCTTTTAGACCTAAGAGACTTTAACTTGACTGGAAAACTAGCCGAAGCCAGTCTTGGTAGAGCAAATATCACTTGTAATAAAAATTCGATACCATTTGATACACAAAGCCCAATGATTACATCTGGTGTTAGGCTTGGTACACCAGCCTCAACAACAAGGGGTTTTAGTCAAAAAGAGTTTGTTTTAGTTGGACAATTGATTTCTAAACTGCTTAAAGAACTAGCAAAAAGTCCTGAAAATAATTCTAAAGCTGAAAATGAAGTTAAAAAAGAGGTAATTGATCTTTGTGGTTCTTTTCCTATATATAGTAGTCAATAAATAAAAAATAACTATGCTTTGTCCATTTTGTAAAGAAAAAGATACATCTGTTGTCGACTCCAGGCCTACTGAGGATGGCGCAGCCATTAGAAGAAGAAGACTCTGTGGTTGTGAGCGAAAAGAAAGATTTACTACCTTTGAAAGAGTTCAGTTTCAAGAACTAACAGTTATAAAAGGAAGTGGAAAAAGAGCACCATTCGATAGAGACAAGATTTCAAAATCTATTAGAATATCACTTAGAAAAAGACCAGTAGATAGCGACACTACAGAAAAATTTATTTCAAAAATTGTTAGAAATTTAGAAGGCCTAGGTGAAAGTGAAATACCAACTTCTACCATTGGTAAATTTATCATGGACGGTCTTTCAAATTTAGATCAAGTTGCCTACGTTCGTTTTGCTTCTGTTTATAAAAATTTTAAAGAAGCAAAAGATTTTGAACAATTTGTTGGTAACCTAAATGTCTACAAGTCAGAATAAAGACTCTTTTTTTTTAAAATTAGCTTTTCATCAGGCTGATATTAATCTTGGATCTACATCTTCAAATCCATCAGTAGGATGTATTGTTGTAAAAAAAAACTCTGTTATTTCATCTGGACGAACTTCTTTTAATGGAAGTCCACATGCTGAATCAAATGCGTTAAATAAAAATATAAATTTTAAGGGCTCAAGTATCTATGTTACCTTAGAACCATGCTCACACTATGGAAAGACTCCTCCCTGTTTAAAAAATATTATTAAAAAAAAAATAGGTAAAGTAATATTTTCAATTAATGATTCAGATGTTAGGTCCAAAAATTTAGCTTACATCAAGTTGAAAAAAGCGAAAATTAATACAAAAAGGTTTATCCTTAAAAAATATGCTGAAAAGTTTTACAAAAGTTATTTCTTACAATCGTCAAAAAAAATTCCTTTTATCGAAGCAAAACTTGCAATTTCCAAAGATTTTTTTTCAATTAATAAAAAAAAAAAATGGATTACAAACAAAAACTCAAGAGAAGTTGGAAATTTTTTACGATCTAGGTATGACTGTATATTATCAACGTCAAAAACAATTAATTTTGATAACCCGTTATTAAACTGTAGAATTGAGGGCTTAGAACGTAAATCTCCAGCCATAATTATTGTAGATCGGTCATTTAAAATAAAAAAAAATTTAAAAATATTTAAAGATAAATCCCGAGAAATTTTTATTTTTACTCAAATAAATAACAAATTTAAAGAAATTTTTTTTAATAAAATTGGTGTAAATATCATAAAATTAAAAAAATCTAATAATCAAATAAATGATGTATCTGAAGTTTATTTCCTTCTAAAACAACTTGGTTTTAATAGAATATTAATTGAAAGTGGAATGCTGTATATTAACGAAGTCTTAAAAATGAACCTAATAAACAATTTTTATTTATTTAAATCTCCTTTTAGTATTAAAAGTGATGGAAAAAATAATACAAATTTAGATTTAATTAAAAAGCTCAAAACTACTTCTAAAAATAGGGTTAATGTTAACCTTGATGGTGATAGTTTGTATAAAGTAGAATTATAATGTTTAACGGAATAATTTACAACACAGGTAAAGTTATAAAGATTTCTAAAGGAAATAATTATTCAGAAATAATTTTAAAAACTAATTGTAAGTTTAAACAATCTGATATTGGAAGTTCTGTGTGCTGTAATGGAACTTGTTTAACCATAACTAAAGTCAAAAATAACCTTATTTCTTTTTATCTATCAGGTGAAACTTTAAAAAAAACTAACTTTAAAAAGGTAAAAATTGGAGAACACATAAATATTGAAAAATCATTAAGTTATGGAACTAAGATATCTGGACACTATGTCCAGGGCCACGTCGACGCCACAGCCACTATTACAAAAATTGTTTCTATTGCAAAATCTTGGGTTGTCGTATTTAGAATCTCTAAAATTTATAAAAAGTTTCTTATAGAAAAAGGATCAATCTCTATTAACGGAGTCTCTTTAACAATTTATGGAATTACTAAAGATAGATTTAAGATCAGTGTAATACCACATACACTAAAACTTACAAATTTGATAAAATTAAGAAAAAATGATTTAGTGAATATAGAATTTGATATTTTTGGTAAATATTTGATTAATTTAAAAAGTTAAATATGAAGAAAATTTCTTTATCACCTATAAAAACAATAATAAACGAAGCCAAGCTAGGAAAAATTTTTATTTTAGTAGATAATAAAAACAGGGAGAACGAAGGTGACCTTGTTATTCCGGCTTCTAAGGCTGAT
>Ga0307986_10002266_pt1 | contig 13811 bp, 15 predicted proteins | sample EllFjometageno82_FD_203170 | JGI IMG/M metagenome (GOLD analysis project Ga0307986, IMG submission 203170) | Marine microbial communities from Ellis Fjord, Antarctic Ocean - #82 | ecosystem: Environmental > Aquatic > Marine > Unclassified | place: Southern Ocean | collected 2014-10-09
ATTAATTACAGATAGTTTATTAACTAAAAATTATATAGTTTTGTCTGAAAAAACTGAAAAATTACCTTTCGACAAAAATATAAAAGATTATAAGCAATATAAAATTAAGGCTAAATTTAATTTAGCTAACCAGATTTATAGCACCTTTGATCAAACGATAAACAATAAATACGACGTTAAAATAAATGAAAAAGTATTAAGCCGTATTAAGAATACTCTCTAATGCAGCTAAATATTAGTTTTAGTTCTTTTAAAAAAAATCATAAATTAAAAAAAGATCAACTAATTTATAAGGTTAAAAAATGTGAAGACTACAGGCAGGTTGAAAATATATTCAATTTTTTGCTAGTCGAAAAAAATAGTTTTATTTTTGAGTCTGTTGAGAAAGGAACGGTCAGAGGGCGATACACAATAATAGGCTTAAACCCTGATAAAATATGGGATATTAATAAGAATACTATTACAGAGAATTTTGAAGGTAAAAAAAAGATTATAAATAAAAAACCTTTATTTTTTTTAAATAATTTAATTCATAAATTTAACACTAAAGTCCCAAAAGGCGTTCCTTCAATGTCCTCGATGCTTGTTGGTTATTTTTCTTATGATGTTATTAGGTATATAGAAAATATACCTGATAATTGTATTGATGATCTAAAAATTCCAGATGTAAGAATGCTTAGACCCAAAAACTTAGTTATCTATGATAATTTAAAGAAAAAAATTTTTTTTATTGAAAATGTTTATGCTGAAAATAAAATAAACAATTATTTTGAAAAATATCAATTAATTAAAAAAAACTTAGAAACTTATGAAGACTATAGCAATATTAAATTACCTATAAAATTTACTTATCATAAAAATAAAAATAAAATTAAGAGCAATATTTCAAAAAATCAATTTAAAACATATGTTAAAAAAGCTAAAGAATACATTGCCAAAGGAGATGTTTTTCAAGTTGTTTTAAGTCAAAGGTTTGAGAGGAAAATAAATAAGACTCCACTAGAAATCTACAACCATTTGAGAGTATCAAACCCTTCTCCATTTATGTTTTATTTTAATTTTGATGACTTTAAAATAATTGGTAGTAGCCCTGAAATTTTAGTTAGATTAAGAGACAACAAGGTAACAATTAGACCAATAGCTGGCACTAGACCAAGAGGATCTACAATTGTTGAGGATGCAAAATATAAGAAAGATTTACTGAACGATAAAAAAGAATTAGCTGAACATTTAATGCTACTCGATCTCGGTAGAAATGATGTTGGTAAAGTATCAAAAATTAATACTGTAAAGGTCACTGAAAGCTTTAGCGTAGAAAAATACTCTCATGTAATGCATATTGTTTCTAACGTAATTGGTGAATTTAATAAGAAAAATTCAATATTTGAAGTTTTGTTATCTGGGTTCCCAGCTGGAACTGTCAGTGGTGCGCCAAAAATAAGAGCGATGGAAATTATTGATGAATTGGAAAAAAATAAACGAAAACTTTATGCAGGTGGTATAGGATATTTTACTCCCAATAAAGAATTTGATACCTGCATTGCTCTAAGAACAGCTCTAATAAAAAACGATAAGTTTTATGTTCAATCTGGCGCTGGAATAGTGGCAGATAGTGTGCCCGAAAAAGAATTTCAAGAAACTGTAAATAAAGCTAAAGCATTAATGAGTGCTGTTGATTAAATGAAAGTTCTACTTATAGATAACTACGACAGTTTTACCTATAATTTGTTTCATTGTATCTCAAAACTTAAATGTAAGGTAGACGTTATACGAAATGATAAAATTATATCTAAAGATATTATTAAAAATAAATATAGAAAAATTATTATTTCACCAGGTCCTGGTAATCCTTCGCAAGCCGGTAACTGTCTTAAAATTGTAAAAGATTTACATAAAGATATACCTATACTAGGTGTTTGTTTGGGGCATCAAATAATTGGACAGGTTTTTGGAGGTAAAATTATAAGAGCTAAGAAATTGATGCATGGAAAAATGAGTAAAATATACTTTAAGAAAATTGGAATATTTAAGAATATTACATCGCCGTTTGAGGCGACCAGATATCATAGTCTTATTGTAGATAGAAAAAATTTACCCGGTTGTTTGACTGTTTCCGCTGAATCTAAAGATAAAACTATAATGGGGATTATGCATAATCAATATGACATTCATGGTGTTCAATTCCACCCTGAGAGTATAAATACAAAAGTAGGTATGCAAATAATTAAAAATTTTATAAACCGTTAAGATTAATGACAGATTTTATTAAAAAATTAGAGTCTAGTGAAAATCTTTCTTTTAATGAGAGTAAAAGTCTTTTCTCAAACATAATGGATGGAAAATACGATGAGATAAGCACTATAAAAATTCTAGAGGCTCTTTCAAAAAAAGGCGAGACTAAAGATGAGCTTGCTGGTGGAATTTTTGTGATGAGATCAAAAGCTACATTGGTAAAAGTACCAATGAGCACAATAGATACTTGTGGTACTGGTGGTGACGGACAAAATTCTTTAAATATTTCAACAGCAGCAGCAATTGTTTTAGCTAGCATGGGCATTAAAGTTGCTAAACATGGGAATAAAGCAGTTTCATCAAACTGTGGCTCAGCTGATGTTTTGGAAGCATTAAAAATTCAAATTAATCTAGGAGCAAAAGAAGCAGAACGGTCTATCGAGAAAGTGAATTTCGCTTTCATGTTTGCTCCCAATTATCACCAAGCTATGAAGCATGTAGCTGGAGCTAGAAAAAAAATAGCTAAAAAAACTATTTTTAATCTCATTGGTCCTTTGAGCAGTCCAGCGCAAGTTAGAAAACAAGTTGTTGGAGTTTTTAATGAAAAATGGATGGTGCCATTTGCAGAAGCTTTAAAAGAAAATAATGTTGAAAATGCATTTATTGTTCATAGCGAAGACGGTATGGATGAAATTTCACCTTTTGCAAAAACAAAAATTGTTGAATTGAACAACGGAAATATTAAAAATTTTATTATTGATCCTGTTTATTTAAATATTACTAATAAAAATAAAAATAATTTAAAAGGTAAAAATGCTGAGTACAATGCTCAGAAAATAATTGATATATATAAAAGTGAAGACAATGAATTTTCTGACGCAGTTGCTTTAAATGTTGCTGCAGGTTTAATCGTTTTAAATAAAGAAAAAAATTTTAAAGAAGCTTACAAGTTTAGTAAACATCATTTGAAATCTGGAATAGTTTATAAACATTTACAAAAAATTCAGGCTATTTAATGGAAAATGTTTTAGAAAAAATTATAAAACAAAAAAAAGAAGACATTAAGATTGTAAAAGAAAAAATTTCATTAATTGCTATTGAAGATAAAATTAAATCTATAGATGGTTTTTTAGATTTTAAAAAAACTTTAATTGATCAGGAAAAAAAAAATAAAGTTTCTTTGGTAGCAGAGATTAAAAAAGCTAGCCCTTCTGCTGGTGTCATAATTAATAATTTTGATCCTGTCGAAATTGCTACTTTATACTCTGATAATAATGCTACTTGTCTTTCTGTTTTAACTGAGGAAAAATTTTTTTTAGGAGATTTAAATTATATTACTGATATAAAAAAAAAAATTAAACTACCTATTTTAGCTAAAGATTTCTTTATTGATCCTTATCAAGTAGCATATTCAAAAAGTTTTGGCTGTGATTGCGTTTTAATAATTTTATCTGCTTTATCTAGAAAACAAGCAGACGAAATTTATGACGAAGCTTTAAAAAACAAATTAAGTGTTATTGTAGAAGTTCATGACGAACAAGAAGCAGAGCTTGCCTTAAAATATAGTGAAGCGATAATAGGCATTAACAATAGAGATCTTAAAACTTTAAATATTTCTTTGGACAACACAGTTAAAATACAAAAAAAATTAATCTCTCATAAAGGTCCTTTAATTTCTGAAAGTGGAATCAAAAATAGAAAAGATGCTCAATACATTTACGATAACGTCGGTATCAAGAATTTCCTAATCGGTGAATCACTTCTGTCTAGCGGTAAACCAGGCAAGTTAATCCAAGAAATATTATCAATTAACCTTTAAAATAGGGGTTAATTAGAGATTGATATTAAAAGAGAACTTTTATAGAACATACATGTACAGGTTTTGTTCTTATGCTTACAAAAAAACAAAAAAATTTACTTCTTTATATTAATAAGAAGATTAGATCGACGGGAATATCTCCGTCGTATGAAGAAATGAAAAATTCACTCAACCTTAAGTCGAAATCAGGAATCCATAGATTAATTTCAGCTTTGGAAGAAAGAGGATTTGTTAGAAGATTGGCACATAAAGCAAGAGCTCTAGAGGTTGTCAAATTGCCAGAAAATGCAAGTGCTAACGATATTTTTAATACCTTTACTCCAAGTGTAATTAAAGGAGGTCTAGATAAAACACCAAGTACAGCTAGTGAAATTTCAATATTAGGTAGTATAGCAGCAGGCACTCCAATCGAAGCAATACAACAAGAAGTTGATAGGGTTGCATTACCAGAAAATTTACAAAATAACGGTGAACATTACGGGCTTAAAGTTAAGGGTGACTCCATGATAGAAGCAGGAATTAATGATGGTGATACTGTTATTGTAAAAAAAACAACGAATGTTGAAACTGGTCAGATTGCAGTAGTATTAATTGATGATCAAGAAGCGACATTAAAAAGAATTCGAAAAAAAGGTAACACCATTGCTCTTGAAGCAGCAAATAAAAATTACGGAACCAAAATTTATGCTGCTAGCAGAATAAAAATTCAAGGTAAACTAGTCTCTTTGTATAGAAACTTTCATTAAAATAGTCTAATTAGATTAAATGAGTTTTATTTGTAGGTTTGCGCCCTCTCCTACTGGGCCTCTTCATATTGGTGGTGTTCGAACTGCTTTATTCAATTGGTTGTTAGCTAAAAAAAATAATGGAAAATATTATTTAAGAATAGAAGACACTGACAAAGAAAGGTCTAAAGATGAGTTTAAAAAGCAAATTATATCTTCTTTGGCTTGGCTTGGGATTAAACATGATGGTGAGGAATATATACAATCTAAAAATATAGAAGAACATATAGCTATAGCAAATGAATTAATTAAAAAAGGATTTGCTTATTACTGCTACTGTTCAGCTGAAGAACTTGAAAATCAAAAAATATTAGCTAAAAAAAATAATTTACCTTTTGTTTATAATCGTAAATGCAGAGATCTGAAAGACAAGAAAGATGGGCTTTCTGTTTTAAGATTTAAAAGTAAGATTTCAGGTTCCGCTTTAATTAAAGATTTAGTTCAGGGGGATAAAAATATTTCAAACTCAACAATAGAAGATTTTGTAATTTTAAGAAAAGACAGTACTCCAACATACCAATTATCAGCAACTGTAGATGACCATGGAATGAAAGTTACGCATATTATTAGAGGAGACGATCATATGATCAACACATTTAAACAAAAACAAATTTACGAAGCTATGGGCTGGGAAGTTCCAGCTTTTGCTCACATACCTTTAATTCACAGTGATAAAGGTAAAAAATTATCCAAAAGAGATAACGCCTCCACGTTAGAAGACTATAAAAAAATAGGAATTATGCCCGATGCATTAAGAAATTATCTATTAAGGCTTGGATGGTCTCATAAAGATAAGGAAATTTTTAACAAGCAAGAAAGTATAGATTTATTTGACTTAAATGGAGTTGGTAAATCACCGTCAAAATTAGATATGTCAAGAATACTTTCAATGAATGAAACATATATTAAAACAATCGATGAGAAAGAATTATTTAAATTATTCAAAGAATACGTTTCAAATTATAAGAAATCTTTTGATTCTACTAAAGATGCTATTTTAATAAAGTGTATAGGGTTTTTAAAAAACAAAGCAAAAACACTAGAAGATATTTTTAATAATGCTCAGTACATAATAAATGATGAAGTAAAAATTGGTGAAGAAGATCAAAAACTGTTAGATCATCAATCTAAATTAATAATAAAAGATTTTATATCTGAGTTTGAAAAACTTGCTTCATTGAATAAAGAAACTTTAGAACCATTAATTAAATCATTAATTGAAATGCATAAGACTAATTTTAAAGGAGTTGGTCAACCACTACGCATAGGATTAACAGGTTCTAGATTTGGTCCAGGGTTATATGATGTCATTCTTTCACTGGATAAAACTGTAGTAATAAAAAGATTAAATAGAATATAATCAATGAAAGAAGCAGCCTCGTTTAGAGTACGTAAGAGTTCATTTTATGATAAAGAATCAAATACTCCATTTAAAATTAGTAGATCTAAATTTAGTAATTTTTTAAGTTGTAAAAGATGTTTCTATTTAGATCGTGTTGTTGGACTGAAAGAACCTTCAATGCCAGGTTGGGCCCTTAATATTGCTGTAGATGAATTGTTGAAAAAAGAATTCGATCAATATCGAGATAGACAAGAGCCACATCCAATGATGCTTAAGCACAAATTGGATTTTGTACCCTATCAGCATAAAGACTTGGAGGTTTGGAGAAATTCTTTAAAGGGTGGCATTTCTTATCACGATGAAAAAACAAATCTTATTTTACACGGAGGTATTGATGATGTTTGGTTTGATATACAAGAAAAAAAATTAGTTGTTGTGGATTATAAGGCTCAGTCATCAAACTACCCTGTAACGATAAGCTCTTATTTAGGTAGCCAATGGCACATAAATTATAAGTTGCAAATGGATATATATGTTCACATTTTAAGAAAAATGAACTTCAGTGTGTCTGATACTTCTTACTTTTATGTTTGCAATGGTGAAAAAACTAACAACAAATTCGAAGATAAAATAGATTTTAAAACCACACTTGTACCTTATGAAGTTAATACAGATTGGATAGAAAAAAAAATATCTGAAATGAAAGAGGTTCTGAATCTAAATAATGTACCAGATATTGAGCCAACATGTGAAAAGTGTGCTTATTTAAAAGGTGGAAAAAATTATTTTTAAATGAAAAGAAATATTCATAAAATAATAAAAAGGTAATAGTTTTTTACTGAAATATCAGGAAAGAAATTTAATAGTTACTACTAAGGTGTCCCTGTAACCATATTTTGTACTACCAATAATATTTATAGGATCGGTATAATGAAAGAATTTATTATCATTGATAAGCATATAATCACCTTTTTTTAAAAATGAAGAATATGAATCTTCTTTATTAAGGCTGCTCTTAATTCTACTTCTTCCACCACTTATGTTTAAAGATTGATAATTTATTATTGCAACGTAATTGAAACCATCTTTATGCCAACCTTCAGGTACAGGATAACCCACAAAATCCTTTGAACATTTTATACGTAATTGATGAAAACCTATTTCTAGTTTGTTGATGTCAATAAATATTTTACCAAATTGAACTTGAAATAAATCAATAAATTGTTTTAAATTGTTTTTATCAATTTCTTTAAAAATACGTTTTTTTCCTCCTGAAAATTGGTTGATTTTTTTATCTTGATAAAAATAATTATTTTTTACAAAAGTTATTTTATTATTTTTATTATCTATTAAAATTTTTGAGTATTTTCTAAATCTAAAGTGATAACCTTTAGATTTTTCGTAAGGGTCAGCTGGTAATTTGTTAAAACTTTTAACTAAATTTTTTTTTATTGAATGAATATTTCCAATTAAAAAGTCTATCATTTATACAAATTTCTAATTAATTTTAACCAATCGTTAATAGATCTTACATTAGATGCGTTATTAATAGCAACCTTTTTGAATTTTGCTTTAATTTCAATAAAAATATTTAAATGAATCAAAGAGTCCCACTGTGAAATTTGACCCACAGATAAATTATAATCATTAATTTTTTTTAATTTTAGATTTTTTTTAATAATCTGCAAAATAATCTCTTGTCTTTTTTGCAAGTTCATATTATTTTTGAAGTATTAAATACCACCAGCAGTCTTTCTTCGTCTTATTCCTGATTTCATATTTTTTATCGCTAACTATTGAAACAAATTTAAATTTTTTAAAATATTCTTTAATCTCATTTTCTGAAAAAAATGAAGCAATAACTCCTTTGTTTGATTTTATTTCTTCTTTAAAAAAAAACTTTTTTTTACTATAAGCGTAATGTTCCTGACTAAATAAACATGAAAAAAAAAATCCTCCTGGTTTAAGAAAATTATGAATATTGTTTACTATCTTTTTAACATCTTGCTTATCATTATGTGTAATAGAACCTCTGTCTACACATAAATCAAAATAATTATTTGCAAAGTTTGTATTTGTAAAATCATCTAAAATTATTTTAATATTTTTGATTTGTTTAAATTTATTTCTAGTAATTTTCACAGCACTTTTTGACCCTTCAATACCGACAACTTCTTTGAAGCCTAATTTGTTAAAAAAAAGAAGATTATTCCCTGTGCCACTTCCCAGCTCCACAACTTTTTTATTTTTATATTTACTGATATATCTTTTTGATGAAGATACTATCCACTCAAATGGATATTCGTTAATTTGTTTATTTTTGGAATATACTTCTTTTTCCCAATTTGAGTCAAAAGACATAAGTTATTCAAACTCCTTAATTAAAAATTTTTTTAAAATAGATTTTTTTTGTATTTTTAACATAGTAATAGTTTTTTTTTTTAAAAAAAAATATGGGTTTTTAGTAAGCTTTTTAAGGCCAAAATTTAAAAACTTATTAGCATCTATTTCTTCGTATAAAAAGCCACTTTTAGTTCTTTTATTTTTAAGGATTTTGGATTGAAATAAGTTTCTTTTAATTTTCGTCAAATCATATTCTATGTTTATTGATAAAGGTCTTACTTCAAAATTTAGATTACAATCAATAAACTTATCTTTAGAATAAGTTTTTCCTTTAAATTGTTTTATGTATCTATATGAAGCACCATTTGAAAAAGATCTTTCTATAAACATTATAAAAGATGGGGCAAAATCAGAACCAAAATTAATAATTTTACCTTTATTTTTGACAAGATAATCATATTCTGAGTCATCACCAAATGGGTCGAAATGATTTATTTTTTTGTAAAAAATTAAATCATTAATAGTAGTGCAAGTTGAAAACATAGGAGTTTTAGTTCGATTTTTATTAAATTTTTTTCTAAAATATTCAGAAAACACACCAACTTGGCTTTTGTCATTCATGTAATCAAATTTTTTTGTTTTAGGAAAATCATAGTTATATGTAGGTATAATTAATTTTCTATTACTCAAAGTAATTAGATCTTGCAGCATCTCAAATAAAATTTTTTTTTTAATAAGCTTATTTTTTTTTTTTTTTAAATAAAATAATGCGTACTTGTAAAAATCTGTGTGGGCAAAATAAATCATTTTTTAATTTTAGATAACAATATTAGTTTTTTTAAATCTACTTTACCAGATTCAAGAATGGGAAATTTATTCTTATAAATAACATAAGATGGTCTTTCATATTTTTCTAAATAGGAATAAAACACTTTTTGAATTTTTAGATCAAGTTTTTTTTTATTATTATTTTTTTCTTCAACAAATAATAGGATTTTATTATTATATGTAGAAATTTTTACTGGAACAAGTAAGTGTTTGTGCAAAATATTTTCAATACTTGTAAGATTTATTCTATAGCCATCGAGTTTGATGTAATCCTTAATTCTTCCTCTGAAAAAAAATTCATTGTTTTTTTTCTTTTCAACCATATCTCCTGTTGGATAATAAACTTTATTGTTGATTTTTTCAGATTGGTCATCATTGTTTACGTATCCGAGCATTTTTTGTTTTCCATGGAGATACAGTTCACCATTTTTTATAAGTGTAGATATTCCAGCTAAGGGTTTACCAATAGGTATTTCTTTGTATTTTTTTTTTAAATTTATTTCATGACAGAACACGTTGACTGTAAATTCTGTTGGACCATAAAAATTGTATATTTTTGCACCTCTAAAAAATTTTTTTATTTTGCTCAACAAGTTAACAGAGAAAATTTCACCGCCAAGATTAATTTGCTTAATACTATTTAAATTATTAATTTTTATTTTCTTTGAAAATTCTAAAAGCTTATCAATAGCAGAAGGAACTAAGTATATTGACTCAGCTTTATTTTCCTCAATCATAGATAGAAGAGAAATTAAATTTTGAGACTTATTGGTAATAATTATTTGAGACCCAAATACAAGCGCGAAAGCCAAATCAGCTATAGTTATATCAAACGTTAACTCTCCACTTATAACTAATGATTTTGGTTCTTTTTTGGATTTAAATTTTTTTTTTATACTATATAAATAAGATACAAAACCAGTATTTGATATGCACACTCCTTTTTTATTGCCAGTGCTGCCTGACGTAAAGATTATATAAGAAATATTTTTATAATTTTTTTCAATTAATTTATTTTTTTTCTTATTATTTAAACATCTCAATTTTATTTTTTTATTTCTTTTTTCAGCAATAAAATTTATTTTAGCTGCTTCTAATTGTGATTTTATATTTTTTTTTGGTGTATCGTGGGAAAGTGGTAAATAGAAACCATTTGAAATCCATGTTGCAAAAATTAAACATATGTAATCAACATCTCTTTCTAATAGAATAGCAATTCCTCTGTTTTTTGAATTTTTCCAAATTTTGTTTAGTTCCTCTTGATAGTGAAGAATCTTATTGACTATTTGTTCTTTTGAATACTTTTTATGTTCATCTATCATCATGTATTCATGATGATAATTCTTAATATAATTTAAAACTATTTTGTCTAAACTAATCATAGTTCATATAATTCTTTATTGTTATTTTTATATTTTTTATTATTTGTTGCTATTTTCGTCTTCTTCAGTAGATTTTTTTTCTGTTGACTCTGGTTTAGTTTCATCATCAACAGGTTGTTGTTCTTGGGTTTCGGGTTGAGCTTCATCATCAACAGGTTGTTGTTCTTGAGTTTCGGGTTGAGCTTCATCATCAACAGGTTGTTGTTCTTGAGTTTCGGGTTGAGCTTCATCTTCAACAGGTTGTTGTTCTTGAGTTTCGGGTTGAGCTTCATCTTCAACAGATTGTTGTGCTTGAAATTTAGATACATTTTTTTCCTCTATATCATTTCTAGAATTATCAACACTACTACTGTCTAGATTTTCTTTTCTTCGATTTGAAAAAAAATACATACCTGTGAAAATAGCCACTATCCCTGCAATTATATATAAAATTGTTTTTAAATAATTTTTTTTAGATTTTGCAACGTTAACTTCTTCTTTAATTGGTTCAATTTCTTTTGGTTCAGCTTTAACTTCTTCTTTAATTAACTCTAATTTTTTTGGTTCAATTTTAACTTCTTCTTTAATAGGTTCAATTTTTTTTGGTTCAATTTTAACTTCTTCTTTAATTGGCTCTAATTTTTTAGGCTCAATTTTGACCTCTACTTTAATTGGCTCTAATTTTTTTATAATTGGTTTGATTTTATTTGTTACAGACTTACCCTCTGAAATATTAGTAGCCGTAACCTCAGCAACTTTTTTTTTTTGAATATCCTTATCTTGATTGTTTACATTACCGTAAAATACAAGTCCTACAATTATAATAATTGCTAAAGGCATATGCATATACTCTACTTTTTATGACTTTTATTAAAGCTCTTTTTTACAGTGTTGTGAGTAACTAAAGGAGCCTATTTAATGCTTTGCTAGCTAATTCAGATGAAGGTTTATCGGTTTTAAATTTGTTTAGTATCATTTGTGTTTTTTCAACCTGTTTCTTTAATTTTGAAGGGGTGTCTAAAAATTCACTTACAACTTTATAAATATTTTCAGGATTACATTTTGATTGCAACAACTCAGGTATGATTTCTTCTTTTGCAGCGATATTTATCAAGTTTGCGTACTGAATTTTAACTAGCATTTTTATTATAAAAAAATTTATAAAATTCATTTTGTAAAGAATAATAGATGGTATTTTCGCATTACATATTTCAAGAGAAACAGTTCCTGACTTAACAATAGCAAATACTGATTTTTTTAGTAAATGGGCTTTTATTTTATCGTCACTTATTACTTCACAATTAGTAAAACTACTTTTTTTTACATAAAATTGAATTAATTCACTGTGTTCTCTGGTTGAGTGAAAGACAAAAGTAAAATCGCTATATTTTTTAAACATTAATTTAATAAAGCTAAGAATAATCGGCATTAAAACATTGATTTCTGAAATACGGCTTCCTGGAAAAATAGATATAAAAGCTTTATTTTTTGCCACAAATTGATTGATATCTATCTTATCATCATTTTTATTTTCTAGTAAGGGATGACCTACAAATTCACAACTTATTTGTTCTTTATCAAAATAAGGTTTCTCAAAATTAAATAATAATAAAATATGATCAATAAACTTCTTAATTTTTTTAACTCTACCTTCTCGCCAAACCCATACCTGAGGAGCAACATAATGGACTGTTTTAACATTTGAGTTTATACTTTTTATTTTCTCAGCTACTCTTAAAGTGAAATCAGGACTGTCAACAGTAAAAAGAATATCAGGCTTAAATTGCAAAATAGCTTTCACAGTTTGGTTAATTTTATTATTAATTTTAAATATATTTAGTAATACGTTAGTAAAACCAAGATAGGTAATTTCGTTTAATTCATATATAGAATTAACTCCTATAGATTTAAGATTATCACCTCCAACAGATAAATACTCTATATTTGGATTGAGTAGTTTAAGTTTAGATATAACTTTTGAAGCTAATTTATCTCCAGAAGGTTCTCCTGTTAATATAAATATTTTTTTCATATAACAGCAACAAAAATTTTATTTTTATTTGCAAAATTTATTAATTGTTTTTTATCTAGACAAATATTTTGTTTGCTTTTTAAAACAATCCCTTTTAAACCAGATTTTTTACATTGCGTTAATGTTTTTAAGCCAATCGTCGGTAAATCAATTCTTAAGTCTTGTTTTTTCTTTGGAAATTTTACCAAAACGCCATTAAGCACTTTTTGTTTTTTTTTAATTTTTTGAAGCATGTTTTGAGTGCCGCTATAACCTTCTATTGCGAGAACCTTATTGTCTCTGACAATAGTACCTTGGCTAAAGCTATAATTGTTTAACCTTCTTAGAGTCGAAATAGCTATATTAATATCTTTTTTATCTTCTTTATTAGGTTTTGTTTTTGTGTGAATACCTTTTGCTAAACTAAGTTCGGGTGTGAATGTTAAAGAATTTAAAGTTTTAATTTTTTCTATTTTAAGAATATTGATAACTTCTTTTAGAGTAGCTGCGTCTCCTATTTTGGAAGCTTTAATAATTCTTGGCATATAATAGACACCTTTTAAATCTAATTTAAGGTTAGAAAAATTAGGCTTATTCACTCTTCCGGCAAAAAGTACATTTTTACAATTATTTTCTTTAAGAGTTTTAATAATTTTACCTATTTGACCAATTGAGATTAAATGGAAGTACTTATCGTGTTTGAAATTTTTTTTTTTAGTTAGATCAATAATTAAATATTTTTTTTTTAATTTTTTAATTTTTCTTAGGATTTCTTTTGGGAGATTAGTTTCTCCAAATATTAATCCAATCATTTTACTCTTGATTTAATGGTGTGCAAATTGCTCTCTTTTTATCTCTTGCTATAAAATTGATAACTTCCTTAACAAGATCATTTCCTTTAAATTGATTATTTATTTTACTTATATTTTCATGTAATTTTTTTGATGAAAAAATTTCTTTATAAGCTTGATCAAGTTCCATGATTTTTTTATTTTCGTAATTTTTTCTTCTAAGTCCGATTAGATTTAATCCTTGGAGATAATTTCTGTTGCCAATTGATAAACCAAAAGGGATCACATCTTTTAATACA
>Ga0307986_10002267_pt1 | contig 13807 bp, 14 predicted proteins | sample EllFjometageno82_FD_203170 | JGI IMG/M metagenome (GOLD analysis project Ga0307986, IMG submission 203170) | Marine microbial communities from Ellis Fjord, Antarctic Ocean - #82 | ecosystem: Environmental > Aquatic > Marine > Unclassified | place: Southern Ocean | collected 2014-10-09
TGTTCATTGAATCTATAACTTTTGAAGAGTGCTCTTCATCTAGGTCCACTGTGACTTCTTCGATAGGTTCTAGTTTTTTTCCAGTTTTATCTTCTTGAAATAATACCTTCGGAGGACTTACGGTCATTTCAAATCCTTCTCTTCTCATCTGAGTTAATAAAATCTCAAGCATTAGTTCACCTCTACCACTAATAACGAAAGCATCTCTATTTTCATTCTCTCCAAATGTAATACCTACATTATTTTCTGCTTCCAACATCAGTCTATCTCTTATTTGTGTACTAGTTAATTTTTTACCTTCGGTCCCCGCTAAAGGAGAACTATTTACAGTAACGGTAATAGACATTGTTGGAGGATCAATAGGGGTAGCACTAATCGGTTCATTTATTTCTAGATCACAGATAGTGTCAGCTACATTGGCTTTTTCTAGCCCAGCAATAATAACTATATCTCCTGCTTCACCAACTTCAATTGGAACTCTTTTTGTGCCCTCATATCTAAAAATTTTTGTCAATCTTCCTTCATCAACTTTTTCACCTTTTAAATTAATAGCTTTAATTTGTTGATTTGCTCTAGCCCTACCTTGAGTTATTTTTCCAACCAAACTTCTTCCTAAAAAACTATCGGCATATAAAAGGGTAGACAGCATAGCAAAAGGTTTTTCTTTATCTAATTTTGCTGGTTTAACATGCTCCAAAATTAAATCTAAAATCGGATGAAGATTTTCTCTTGGTCCGTCAACTTCTTTACTAGCCCATCCAGATCTTCCACTAGCATAAAGTACAGGAAAATCTAATTGTTCTTCATTGGCATCTAAACTTACAAACAAGTCAAAAGTTTCGTCCAAAACTTCACTTGCTCTTTGATCAGCTTTATCTAATTTATTTATTATCACAATAGGTTTAAGGCCTTGTTTAAGTGCTTTTGCTAGAACAAATTTTGTTTGAGGCATGACACCTTCAGCTGAGTCTATAAGCAATAAAGCTCCATCTGCCATAATCAGAACTCGTTCTACTTCAGCGGCAAAGTCTCTATGACCAGGTGTATCTATAATATTAATCCTAGATTCTTTCCAATCTATAGAAGCAGGTTTCGCCAAAATTGTAATTCCTCTTTCTTTCTCTAGCTCACCAGAATCCATTACTCTTTCCTCAACAACTTCATTATCTCTAAATGAACCACTTTGCTTCATTAGATTATCAATCATAGTAGTTTTGCCGTGGTCAACATGGGCAATAATTGTAATGTTTCTAATATCTTTAGTCATAATTTTTTGATTGTAAGTAGATGTATTGATTAAATTCCTAATTCATTTAAAATTTTGTAAAATATTGTTAGATATTTTTTTTTATCTAAATAATCATGACCTTCAAGGTTAAATGTTTCAACTATATCGGTGGAGGTTGACTGATTATTTTCATAACTCGCAAAAACAGAAGTTTCAGATGTACCTGTTTTTTTTAAATATAGAGATTTTTCTACGTATCTTGAATTTTGTCCACCAGCAACTTTATAGGATCTATTAATTTTTATAAATTTAAAACCAATTTTTCTTAAATGGTTTATAAATTCTTCATAATTTAAAACGATATATGGAAGCCAATGTTCATTGTATTGTAGCTGACATGATTTTTCAGAATCTAACACAGTCTCTCCTTTATCTCTTGTTCTTAATTTTAGAATTAGATTTTTTTTTGTTTTTGAGGCTAATTCACTTATGAATTTCCAAGGTTCCGTCTGATGGACTATTACGTCTCTAGAATAAACTAAATCATATTTTTCAGTCAGTTGAGAAGTAGAAGTACCAGTAAAAAAATTGCCTGTATCATAACATTTTTTTGCTATCTCAATTGATTTTTTTGATAAGTCTAAACCTGTATAATTTATTTTCTCTCCTCCAATTAAATCTAAATATCTTTTCAAATATCCAGTTGCACATCCATAGTCTAATATAGAAAAAATTTGTTTTGAGTTTAGGCATTCTAACAAAAATTTATTTTCTTCAAAACTTGAGAAAATATATTTGAATTGTTTTTTTGACATTTTATTCCAAACACCAAAAGCATTTTTATGATCATCTGTCTTAAAACCTTCTAGAGATACTTCACGCGTGCTAACATCATCCATAAAGTTATGATCCTGACGCTTGTGCTTTTCTGCTTAAAATCATGGGCTTTAATAACATACAATTGCTTAAAAGCTAGTGAAAATTTTAGTAGTGCCTGAAATTTTGGTTGACGGGGTAGGAATTTGAACCTACGACCTCCAGGTTATGAGCCTAAAGAGCTACCTAACTGCGCTACGCCTCAATTTAAGTCCTTAACAACTATTGTTCAAAATTTTAAAGCGGAATAATCTAGGTATTTAATGTAGATCCTCAGGAGTATCATAATTTCTATATGAAGAGTCAAATTCCAAACCTAATTTTTTAAAAATTTTATCACCTTCTGAATCAAATTTCTCAGCAATTTTTATTTCATCCCATCTATTTTCTGGGAATTTTGTATAAAAACTGAAAGTCCTGTTTAGCCCAGAAATTTCTTGTTTGCTAATTGTTGGCATGTCCAACATGCTTTCATTGGCTGTATTAGACACAGAACAAATATCTTCGTCTTTTATGTAACCCTTTTTAACAGCAAGGTCTCTTAATGCTGTGCCGTGATAAGGAGCAAATATAAAAGCACCGGTGGCATCTACACTTTTTGGAAGTCTTCTAACTAATTTTATGGTGTCAAAAATTAAATCTCTGTTTTCATCAGGCATACCAATTATACTGTTTGCAACAGTTGTGTATTTTTTGTCGGCAACCATTTCAAATGCTTTTACCTGTAAATCGTCACTTACCACCCTTTTTAAATAATTTTTTCTATAATCTGCATTACCATGCTCAATCCCAATATTCATTCTTAACATGTTCATGTCTTCTAGGCCTGCTGCTCTAAGTTCTGAGATAGTTTCCGCTCTTGTGTTCATCCAAAATGGAATTTTGTAATCTGAATACATTTCTTTTAATTCATCAAATTCTCTATTCGACATGGCTAAAAATGTATCTACAACAAAATAAATCAATTGAGGGTCATATTTTTTTACAAGAAAATCTAATTCTTTCTTTAAACGTGGAATAGATTTTTTTCTATAAAAAATTTTACTAACTTCGTTTTTATAGATAATGTTATTACCTGGTGAATTACAATATGAACAAGTGTATGGACATCCCCTTTGTGTTTCAAGCCCAACTGCTCTCCAGATTTTTCCCTGCATAGGTCTATAAAGACTACCTTCTTCAAATAGATCCCAATCAGGAATAGGAACGTTGTCAATATCAACCGCAGGTCTCAAAGTGTTTCTAAATATTTGCCCATCACCTTTTAGAGTAAAATTTTTAATATTATCGATACGTTCACCGGTAGAAAGTTTTTTACAAAATTCCTGGAGAGCTTCCTCACCCTCACCTCTGCAAATATAATCAACTAAATTAGATTTAATAATTTTTTCTGATGCAAAAGTTGCAAACACTCCACCAAACATTGTTTTATATTTACGCTTATTTGCAGGAACACTTTCTAAAAGCATCATAGCAAGAAAGTATGTACTCTCAAGAATTGACCCTATTATTAAGTCTGGTTGAAATTCATCAATTTTTTTATTAAAGTCAGCTTGAATACCCCACTTAGGCTTAACTCCTTTTGTGTTTAACTCATTTTCAGAATAAGCTGGTGCATTTCTATTGCTGACTCTTTCTTGGTTAGCATTTTTACCTAAATTAATTGCATCTATATCTTCATAATAAGTGCAGTCAAATAAATCTAATGTATATCCTTCATTTTTTAAAATGGCAGTGAATATACCAATAGACTGAGGCATCAAAGCGCTCATATAGATATTGGGATAAAAAAGTAGAATTCTAAAATCTTTTGGTTTCCTAGAGCTAAAAGGGGATTTTATCATAATTTAAATTTTTATTTTCATACTACACATAGTCAATTTTTTCACAAGGACTCGATATCATAAAAAAGCGGAAAATATAATTTAACGACTTCCCTCGAGCTTATGAGTCTTGTGTTTGTCGAATTATAATGGAGTTTGGAATTTGAAGTTTTGGTTGCGGGGGTAGGATTTGAACCTACGACCTTCAGGTTATGAGCCTGACGAGCTACCAGACTGCTCCACCCCGCGATAAAAACTTATACTTTTTTTAAGTTTATAGCTTGTAATTTATTATTTTCTTCTTTTATTTCAAACTCAAGTTCTTGTTCTTCTTTTAAGTTTTTTAATTTAGAATCTTCAAGTGTTGAAACATGTAAAAAAATATCTTTTTCAGTCCCATTCTCTGTAATAAATCCATATCCCTTTTTTGAATTGAACCATTTAACCTTACCTGTCGGCATATATAATCCTTTTAATTTTTGAATTAAGCTAAATCCTGTTTTTAAGCTTTTGAAGTTTTTTTACTCTTTTAACATTCTCTTCAGTAATTCTTTTTTTTTTTTCAGATGGTTTTTCGTAAGTACTCTTCATTTTTACTACTTTAAAAAAACCTTCTTTTTGAAGTTTTCTTTTCAAAACTCTCAAAGCTTGTTCAACGTTGTTATCTTTTACTTCAATTTTAATAAAATGCTCCTGTTAAATTTAGATCGCTAAATAGCATCTTAGTTATAGATTGTCTAGTTTGAATTGAGTAGGCTTTTGAGGTTTTACGAGGATTGTTCAACAACTGGATCTTTATTATTTTTTAATTTTTCCTCTTTAATTTTAGCTTTTTTCTCTCTTTCAACTCTTCGTTTTGCTTTTTCTAAAGATTTTTCAAATGTACTTTGAGCACATAAACCTAAAATTACAGGATCTTTTGCTTTTAAATTTGAAAAATTCCAGTAGCTTCTTTTCCTTATCAAAGAAACAGTCCCTTTGGTACTACCTACAAGTTTTGAAATTTGTCCATCAGTAAATTCAGTATAATTTTTTAATAACCACAAGGCTGCATCGGGTCTATCTTGTCTTTTAGAGAGAGGCGTATATTTTGGTTTCTTTCTTTCCTTTATTTGAACTTCTTCCGCCCGTTCAATTAAATTTAAATTACGATTTGGATCTTGTGAACATTCATTGATTTCTTCTCGTGTTAACTGACCTGCTAAAATTGGGTTATAAGCCTTAATTCCTTTTGCCACATCTCCATCTGCTATTCCTTTAACTTCTAGTTCATGTAAATTACAAAAATTTGCAATTTGTTTGAATGTTAATGTTGTATTTTCTACAAGCCAAACAGCTGTAGCTTTTGGCATAAAAGGTGTTTCAGGCATAAATTATTTTTTACTTCTTAGATCTGCAAATTTTTTATTATATTTACTTACTCTTCCTTTATCTAAAATTTTTTGAGTACCACCCGTCCAAGCTGAATGAGATTTTGGATCAATATCAAGTTTTAAGACATCATTTTCCTTGCCCCAAGTTGATCTTGTTTCAAACTCAGTTCCGTCAGTCATAACAACTTTAATTTTATGGTAATTTGGGTGAATTTCTTTTTTCATGGAAAATCTTTTATCGTATAAGACCAACTTACTCAATATTTTTTTTTATTAAAACTCCTTTAAGTTCTTCATGAATACTAGAGTTTGTAGCAATAACATTCCTTTTGAACGAAGTTGGAGATACAGGATCCATAAACTCAATATATCCACCTGCTTCTTTTAGAATTACAATGCCAGCTGCAATATCCCACAAATTAAGTTCCCATTCCCAATAGGCATCGAATCTTCCAGCTGCCACATAACTAAGATTAAGAGCAGCGCTACCAAATTTTCTAATATTTGCCTCGGTTAAATTTGAAACTTTAATATATTCTTGGAAAATGTCATTTTTTTTAGGGCTATTAAATTTAGGTCCACCAGTTACTAAAATAGAATTTCTTAGTTTATTTTTTTTTGTAACTCTTATTCTTGAGTTATTAAAAAAAGAACCAGAACCTTTTTCTGCAAAAAAAATTTCATTTTTTATTGGGTCAAATATTAAACCACAAACTATTTCACCTTTTTCTTCGTAGGCAATTGAAATAGCAAAATGAGGTATACCATTTAAAAAATTGAGAGTTCCATCTATTGGATCAATAATCCACCTATGATCTTTATTGTTTTTATTGATCTCACCTATTTCTTCACTTAATATTCCGTAGTCTGGATGAGCTTTTAGCAATTCTTCTATAATTATTTTTTCTGTTCTTTTATCAGCTGCGGTTACAAAATCTGCCGGGCCTTTACTAGAAACTTGTAACTTTTCAATTTCTCCAAAATCTCTGATTAAAGATTTTGAGGCCTTCATACAAGCGTTATAAATTACAGTCATGCGAGGTGAGTTGAGTCTCATTAATTAACTTTTTTTACATACTCAAGTGTTCGTGTATCAAGAATTATTTTTTCTCCAGACTCTACAAAAGGTGGAACATTAATTTTTAAACCATTGTCTAAAGTAGCAGGTTTATAAGAAGAAGCAGCTGTTTGACCTTTTATTGCAGCATCAGTAATATCTATGATGCATTCTATGTTATTAGGAAGGTCAATGGATAAAGGTTTTTCATCCATGAATGATATTGAAATTTCTAAATTTTCTTTCAAAAGTTTATATTTTTCTTCTGTCATAGATTTTGGAATTGAAATTTGTTCAAATGTTTTATTGTCCATAAAATGACAATTTTCTTCATCTAAATATAAAAAGTTAAATTTTCTTTCTTCTAGCTCTGCCTTTTCGATTGTTTCACTAGAACGAAATCTTTCGTTTAGCTTCGTACCTTTGGTAATACTTTTAAGCTCAACCTGATTAAATGCTCCACCTTTACCGGGTTTTACATGTTGTGCTTTCAAAACGTTCCAATAATCATTTTTATGTTCAATAATCATTCCAGGTTTAACTTCTACTGCTGATATTTTCATTTATTTAAACTTTTTAATCGCAACTTCGGGCTTTAAAAATGGGTTATTCCAAATAAAATTTGATATTGCAATATAATTCGCTCCAGCTTTAATTAACTTTTTATAATTTTTATCATTAATTCCACCTATTACAACAATTGGTTTTTTTATTTTTTTTTTAGCCCAAAGTAATATTTTTAAATCTGCTTTTTTAGCATTTGGCTTAAGTCTTGATTTAAAAAAAGATCCAAAAGCAATATAATCAGCTTTATCACCAGAGGCTTTCATAGCAAGTTTTTTAGAATTATGACAAGTAACTCCTATAATTTTTTTTTTAATATCTTTTCTAGCTGAGCTTACATTACCGTCAAGCTGGCCAATATGACAGCCGTCTGCTCTAACTTTTTTTGCTAATTTTGAGCTATCGTTAATTATAAATTTAACTTTATGTTTTTTAGTAATTTTTTTTATTTTTTCTGCAATCTTTATAATTAAATTTTCAGGTTTTTTTTTTAATCTTAATTGAAAAAAAGATACTTTTTTAGATGATAAAATTTTTTCTAAATCTTTATAAAAATCTGAATATATTTTGTCAGGTGATATTAAATAAACTAACCTTTTCAAACTTCTAGTTCTTGAGACCATTCACCTTTAGAAGCGAGTCCATTCATTTTTGCTCTATGATTGAAAACATCATGAATAGCTTTTGTATTATTCATTTCTTTCGACCATGTTTTTAAAGCGCTTTTCTGTAAAGCTCTTCCGTAAGAGTAGGTGATTAGAAAACTAGTATCATTTATTTTGTTAATTGAATTTAAGTTATTAGTTGCTTCTTGTTCTGATTGGCCACCAGATAGGAATGCTATTCCCGGCACATCACTCGGAACATTTTTTTTCAGGCAGTCTAAAGTTTTTTTAGCTATTTCTTCAGATGTTACTTTTGTAGAACTTTTAAATCCAGGTACCACCATATTTGGTTTTAATACAATGCCTTTCAGTAAAACTTTTTGAACAGCTAGTTCATTAAAGCATTCGTTCAAAACATCAGTTGTTACTTTGTAGCATGTGTCAATGTCATGATCACCATCCATTAAAACTTCTGGCTCAACAATTGGAACCATATTAGCTTCTTGGACTAACGCAGAATATCTCGCTAGAGCATGTGCATTAGACTTTATATTTTGCACTGATGGATAATTCTTTCCAATATTATAAACAGCTCTCCATTTTGTAAATCTTGCACCAAGCTTGTAATACTCGTCCAATCTTTCTCTTAGTCCGTCTAATCCTTCGGTTACTGTTTCCTTGGGTGATCCTGCTAATTGTTTTGCTCCTTTGTCCACTTTAATTCCCACAACAGAGTTATTTTTTTCAAGTAACTCAGGAATAGAAACACCAGTACTTGTTTTCTCCCTGATGGTTGCGTCAAAAAGAATGACACCACCAATATATTTTTTCATCGCATCTGAGGTAAAAAGAGCCTCTCTAAAATTTAATCTATTTTTATCCGTGCACTCAACGCCAACACTAGTTAGTCTTTTATCCATTGTACCGGTACTTTCGTCAGCAGCTAATATACCCTTACCTTTAGCACACATTTTTTTTGCTATTTCTTCTAAAGTCATAAAATAAGATTTATTTTAAAACACTTAGGCCAGGCAAGTCTTTTCCTTCAAGATATTCTAAAAACGCACCACCTGCTGTTGATAAGTGAGTGAAAGATAGATCAAGGCCACTTTTATTTATTGCAGACACCGTATCGCCACCCCCAAGCACAGAAGTTAGAGATCTATTTTTTGTATTTTCAGAAACTTTTTGAGCAATAGCATTAGTTCCTAATGCAAAATTTTTACTCTCAAAGTATCCCGCGGGGCCATTCCACATAATTGTATTAGAATTATCAATAATTTCTTCAATAATTTTTACAGTTTTAGGACCAATATCTAAAATAATCTCATTTTTTTCAACAGATTTTATGTCTCTTAAAATAGCTTCTCCTTCAAAACTTTTTGATACAAGGCAATCTTCTGGAATTAAAATTTTACATTTATTTTTATCTGCCTCTCCTAAAATTTTTTCAACCACATCTTCCGAGTTTTTTTCTTTTAATGATTTACCAATTTCATATTTTTTGTATGCTAAAAAATTATTAGCCATCGCACCAACAATAACAATATTATTTGCAATTTTCATTAAATTCGAAATAATACTTATTTTAGTTGAAACTTTTGATCCACCAATAATACAAGTAACTGGATCTTTTTTATTCTTAATTACCGAGTCAATGGCAGCTATTTCCTTTTCTAAAAGAGGACCTGCATAAATTTCTTTTACAAATTTTGTAATATTATAAATAGATGATTGTTTGCGATGAGAACAAGAGAAAGCATTATTGATATATATTTCACCAAGATCTCCTAATTTTTTTGAGAAGCTTTCATCATTTTCGGTTTCTTCTTTAAAAAATCTTATATTTTCTATTAAGAGAACCTCACCTTCTTTTAAGTAAGAACATTTTGTTTTAACTTCATTATTAATTTCTCCTGTATAAAAATACATATTCGTATTTAGTTTTCCCTTTAAATATTTGTAGATAGGCAGCAAAGACAAATCACTGTTTCTGACACCTTTGGGTCGACCCAAGTGAGAAATTAAAATAATTTTTGATTTTCTTTTTATTAAGTCCTGCAAGAAAGGGATTACCTGCAAGATTCTAGTAGGGTCTTGTATCTTTTTATTTTTTAAAGGAACATTTAAGTCAACTCTGACAATTATTCTTTTGCCTTCAACATTAAGTTTTTGAGGAAAGTATTTTATTCCCAACATAGTAATCTTAAGACTATTTTTTAATTATTTTCTTAGCAAGCTCAACTATCTTAGCACTAGTTAAGTTAAAATGCTGATAAACTTCTTTGAAAGGGGCGCTTTCACCAAAAGTCTCTATACCCATATTATTTTTTGAATATTTTTCCCAACTGTTTATGCTACTTGCTTCAATTGTAATTACAGGAACGTTTATATCAATAATTTCATTTTTGTAACTAATGCTTTGCTGATTAAATAATTCCTGGCAAGGCATAGATATCACTTTTGAATCTATATTTATTTCTTTTAAATCTTTTTGTGCTTGAAGTGCTAACTCAACTTCAGAACCTGATGCAATTAATGTTACCAAGTGATTTTGCGCAGTAGTATTTACCACATAAGCACCAAGCTCACTCTTATTTTCTTTTGTATGTGAAGGGTTGATATAAGGTAATTTTTGTCTTGATAAAGCTATGGCACTTGGTGTGTTTTTACTTTTTAAAGCCACCTGCCAGCACTCTAAAGTTTCATTCATGTCTGCAGGTCTAAATACATTTAAATTTGGAATAGCTCTTAACCCTGCAAGTTGCTCGATAGGCTGGTGTGTTGGACCATCTTCCCCTAAACCAATTGAGTCGTGAGAAAATACATATATAACTTTTAATCCCATTAATGCTGAGAGCCTGATTGAAGGCTTGCAATAATCAGAAAAAATTAAAAAAGTTCCTCCGTAAGGAATTAGCCCACCATATAAAGCCAAACCATTCATAGTTGCCGCCATCCCATGTTCTCTTATTCCGTAATGAATGTAGTTCCCATTAAAATCTTTTGATGAAATAACTTTTGAATTTTTCGTCTTAGTATTATTAGAACCACTTAAATCAGCAGAACCACCTATAATTTCTGGAAGTAATTTCGTTACTGCTTCGATTGTCATTGACGAACATTCTCTTGTAGCTTTGCTAGGCTTTTCTTTAAAGAATTTTTTTTTTTCATCGTCTATTAAAGAGTCAAGATTTTTTAAATTTAAATTATTTTGAATTAAATCTAATTCTTTTTTAATTTTAGAATTTTTTTTATTTAAGGTTGAGAGCCATTTTTTTTCTAAAGCAATTCCTTTTTCTCCAATTTTTCTCCAAGTTTGTAGAATATCCTCAGGTATTTCAAAAGGAGTGTGAGGCCATTTTAATTTTTTTCTGACAAGTGATATTTCTTCATCACCCAAAGGTGAGCCGTGAGAAGAAGACTTACCAGATTTATTAGGCGAACCAAAACCAATAACTGTTTTACAGGAAATAATATTTGGTTTTTTTGATTTAGAAGCTTTTTTGATCGCATTAGAAATTTGTTTATGGTTATGACCGTTTACTTCAATAAAATTCCAACCATAAGATTCAAATCTTTTTTTATAGTTATCAGAAACACTTAGAGAAGTAGGTCCATCTATAGAAATTTTATTATTATCAAAAAATATAATTAAATTTTTTAATTTTAGATGCCCGGCTAAACTCATTGCTTCATGGCTAATACCCTCCATTAAATCTCCATCACTAGCGATAGCATATGTTTTATGATCAACAATGCTTGAACTAAATTTTTTTCTATATATTTCTTCACCTACTGCTAAACCAACAGCATTGCCCAAACCTTGACCTAGAGGACCTGTTGTAGTTTCAATGCCAGAGTTTTTTTTATACTCAGGGTGTCCAGCGCAGATAGATTTCATTTTTCTAAAGTTCTTAAGTTCATCAATTGTAAAATCTTTATAACCAGTTAGGTGCAGCAAAGAATAAAGGAGCATTGAGCCATGCCCAGCTGATAGAATAAATCTATCTCGATTAATCCAGCTTGGATTTTGAGGGTTAAATCTTAAGTGTTCTTTAAACAAAACTGTTGCAACATCTGCCATGCCCATGGGCATTCCTGGGTGGCCAGAATTAGCTTTTTGAACAGCGTCAATAGACAAAAATCTAACTGCATTTGCTAATTGGTTTAAATTTGTAGTCACTATTTTAAATTCCTTGTAGAATTATTTTTTCGAGATATTAATATGATTTAAATGAGTAATTTAGAATATAAAGAAAAAAATTTAAATAGCTTAATTCAAAAATTGAGCAATTTGTCCAATAGTTATTCACATGATGAATTAAAAACTGAACAACTAAAGAAAGAAAGAGATTACTTTGTAAATGAAAAAAATGAACTAGAAAAAAAACACATAGAGCTTCTAAGAGAGCAAAAATATTTAAAAAATAAACTTGCAAATTTAGAAAGTGAGATGAGTAAAAAATCAGAGTTACAAGAAAAATTTAGTAAAGAAATAGATGATCTCAGTCAAGAAACAGAAGAATTAGTTGAGGAAATTGATAAATGGCAAATGTAAACATAAGATTTAACAATAAAGAATATTTATTATCTTGTGATGAGGGGCAAGAAGAGTCTTTAAAAAAACTAACTAGTTTTTTAGACAAAAAATATAACGAATTAAAAGATCAGCTAGGCAACATAGGTGAAAATAAATTACTTCTTATAACTACAATCAAGCTCATCGATGATTATTTTAGTCTTAAACAAAAAGTAAGTTTACAAAAAAATAAATTAGACGATTTGTCTAAAAAATTTTTAGAAATGAAATCTTTAGCAGTTCAATATAAAGAATCCAAAGACGTAGAAATAAATAGTTTAAATACTGAAATAGATAAATTTAAAGTAATGATCGATGAAACTAATAAACAGTATGAATTGATATTAGACAAAACTACAAATTCACTGCAAGAAATAATTAAAAATACTGAGTTAAAACCTGATCTCCAGTAATGCGAGAAAAAATTGTTATTAGGAAAAAAGCATTAATTAGAAGAAAAAATAAATACTTTGAAGTTTCACATCAATTTTTTAAACCTTTGACTGAACTATTCAGAAAACAAAAAAAAAATAAAATGATTTGTCTCTCTCTTTATTATCCTGCAAATTACGAAGTAAATGTTCTAAAATTATTTAATTTAATTAAAACCAAAAAAATAAAAACTCTTCTTCCAGCCATTATAGAAAAAAATAAGATGAATTTTATTGAGTGGAAGTTACTAGATCCTTTAAAAATAAATAATTTTGGAATGTTGGATCCTTTCATACAAACAAAATCGTTAATACCCGATGTAATGTTAGTGCCACTCCTAGCTTTTGATTCACAAAATAATAGACTTGGCTATGGAAAAGGGTTTTACGATAGATATTTAAGTAAATTTTTAAAAAATAAAAAAAAAACAACAACTATAGGCATTGCATTCTCTTTTCAAAAATACAATAAACTTCCAGTATTGAAGTCAGATATAAAACTAGATTATATTTTAACCGAAAAAGGTCTACAAAAATGAAAATACTTATTCTTGGTGACGTCATGGGAAATTCTGGCGTCGAACAGTTGCAAGAAAATTTGAAAAAAATTATTCAAAATAAAAAAATTGATTTTACCATTGTGAATGGAGAAAATGCTGCTGAAGACGGCAAAGGTATCACTAAAAATATCGCTGAAAAACTATTTAATAATGGAGTAGATGTTGTAACTTCAGGAAACCATATTTGGGATAAAAGTGGAATTGTAGATTTTATATCAACTGAACCACGCTTATTAAGACCTCAAAATTTAGCAGAAGGATCACCTGGCAATGGGTTTGGTATTTTTCTGTCTAAAGAAAAAAAATACAAAGTAGCTGTAATAAATTTGATGGGAAATGTTTTTATGAAAAAAACAGAGGATCTATTTATTGCTGCAAAAAATTTACAAAATAAAATTAAATTAAAAAAAGATGCAGACTTTATTGTTGTTGACCTTCACGGTGAAACTACAAGTGAAAAAATGGCTATGGGACACTACTATGATGGTAAAGCCACAGCAGTAGTTGGTACTCATACTCATGTGCCAACAGCAGATACAAGAATTTTAGGTCACGGAACTGGATATCAAACAGACATTGGTATGTGCGGTGATTACAACTCAGTTATAGGAATGAATAAAGAAAATTCTATTATGAAATTTTTTAAAGACGATAAAGCCAAAAAACATTTTCCAGCCACAGGACAGTCAACACTGTCAGGAATAATAG
>Ga0307986_10002269_pt1 | contig 13804 bp, 17 predicted proteins | sample EllFjometageno82_FD_203170 | JGI IMG/M metagenome (GOLD analysis project Ga0307986, IMG submission 203170) | Marine microbial communities from Ellis Fjord, Antarctic Ocean - #82 | ecosystem: Environmental > Aquatic > Marine > Unclassified | place: Southern Ocean | collected 2014-10-09
TACGAGTGAGCGAGATACCGTGTCTGCAACCGATCGATACCCTGTTGATAAGCGGCACTTTGACGTGCTCCGCCGTTTCCGCTCTCACGGGCAGACGCGGGTGCTGGAGGGGAAGAGCAAGGACTTGGCCTGGAGGGGCGTTCTCCAGGGCGGCAAGCTTGCTTATGTTCCAATTCCGGCTGTAGAGGCCGCCTATCGGGAGTTCCTCAAGGGAGAAAGTAGCAAGAGCGCGCTGCGGGCTTCTACCGATGAGGTTCTCCAAGGCGCTGTTCGTATGCAGATTACCTATGGCGGCCGGATTGTAGGAGCACACGTATCTCCGGTCGAGAGCGTCATGGAAAACCTGATGCCGACTTTCCGGCGCAGCTTTGATTCCGAAGAAGAGGCCCTGGCCAGGCTTCTTGAGATCTTCCAGCCACCGCGCCGCAAGAGGAAGAATAATGACTGAGGACCGCGCCCCGCTTATGGCGGCATCTGATGCCAGAGAGGCCCTCTTGCGTTGTCAGGATGCCCAGGACCCTCAGCAGGTCCTGACGACCCTGCTCTCCTTTCTTAGCCATCGGGCAAGAGGGGTCGGCATCTCTCCACGCATTGTTGCGAGCATTATCGAGGAGTCCGTTTCGTCGAAAAGTCTCTCTGGCCAGATCGGCTACCGGGTTGCCAAAATAATGTCCTTCCTGAAAGACAATCGACGGATTTGGCCGGAAGATACCCGTGCTTTCCTGTACTGGGCAATGGGAATGACAGCCGAGAACGGAGAGGTGCGGCCTGGCTGGGTGGCGACCGTGTTGGAGGCTTACAGTGACTCGCAGGCAGACCAGACGCTCTCCTCATTGGCGGGTCGGGCGCAGATCATCCTCCAGGGGCTCGCCCTGAAAGACCAGACTCTGTTCCAGAAACAGGTGCCGTCTCTTCCCCCCATGATGCGCAGCGCCGTTGCTGCCAAAGTTGGGCTCTGCCGGGTCTTTCTGGGCACCATCACAACGGAGAGGGGCCATCAGGTCCCAGAGGATCCAGAAGCGTACCGCTTAGAGATCAACCTGACTCGGCGCATTGCCAAGCGTCTGCAGCAAGTAGCGGACGACCAGCGGGAGACCCGCGCCACAACTTCTGGGAAGCCAACGGTCGCCGCCTCTCGACTGATGGGGTTCTGAGTAGATGGGGCGCAGTGGATCTGGCGGCCGGGTTTACTTCGGCCTGGAAGACGTTGGGCTTCCTGTGATGAGAGTCCAGCAAGAACTCCAGTCTGAGCTGATCTCTCATTGGTCTCCGGCACGCCCGGGGGTTCTCTGCCGAACGACGGCCAAAAAGTTGACGGCATGGCAGGAGGCCAACCAAGTCCCAGAGACTGGGGCCGTTGACAGATCTACATGGATGCTAATGTTTGGCGAGTCCGCCCCACCCATCCAGTCCCGCATCTTTTCGGCCGCAGCCTGGATGCTCGGCCTGAGCGCAGTAGGGCGAGTCGTCGATCCCTGCCTTGGCCTACGCTGGGGGTATTGGGGGCTCAGTATTCGGTCTGGAGCGCTCCAGAAGGCCCTTGGGGCCCTGGATGCTATCCCTAGCCCAGATGAGGATGAGCTCATCTCCCGCGTCTTCAGCCTCTCCAATAAAAGCCAGGTCGCTTTTTGGACGGCCTGCTCCAAAAGGAAGACGGGATGGCTCCCTCAAGACCCTTCGATGGAGGCGCAGCGGGTCCAGTATGAACGTGCCAAAGAGCTTTGGGGAGATCTGCCAGATGACCTGACGGTAACGCAGGAGCGGGAGGTGGAGCTTGCGCGTAGGGTTCTCCCGAGAGTCCTTGCAGACTGCCCAGATCCCACCATTATCGGAACATGGAAGCTCGGAGACATAGAAGGAATGCAGCGGCAGCTCGAGGAGCTCGATGTATTCCTGGAGAAAGGACTGGTCCCAAAGAGGAAGGGTGGGGCCGGATGGTTTCAGTCAGACGGTCGAAACTTGGTTCGATTTGGAATCGGCTGAGCTACTTCTTTCTGTTCCGGATTTCCCGGCGTATTCCCCAGAAAGTAAAGATCATTCCGGTCAAAGTGATGGCCGTCTGAATGTTCTTTGGAGGCCATACTTCCTGTATGGCCACCTTCACCGCATCTGGCTCTTTCGGATTGAGCCGGGTGATCTCGTTGAGGGCATGGACGATGGACCGGTCATTGGTTTCATGCAGGTTGAGTAGCCGATACATGCCCTCGCGCCATGCGTAGCGCATTCGCTCCCAGCTCTTGATTGCTGACTTCCATCCGTTTGGAATGATCTCTCGGCGAAGCTCTCGGCCCTCTGGGCCCAAGAGCAATCTGGCATCACTGTTTGCGACGAGAGGAGCGAGGATGGTCAAGGCAACCGCCAGGCGTTCGTCCGACTCTGCCTGAGCCTGAGAGAGCATGGCTGCTCCAAGAACAGCGGCGGACGCTTCGGGATCCGTTGGGCCCAGCCGAACAGCCATGTCTACCAGGGCGCTTGACTCTCCGAGGTCTTGGATGGACTGGAGGCCGGCTCGGGAGAGTGCAGAAGGATGCACGTTGAGACGATCCGAGAGCGCTGTCCGGTTCGGCTCCTGCGCGTAGTCTGCCGCCGGCTTGATCAGCGTCGAAGGAGATCCCCCCTCTTGACCAAAACCGACCGAGTTCGACCCCGCAGATGCCTGGGGTATGCGCGGTGTTCTGTGGATAGCTCCAGCAGACGCCACAGCAGGGCTTGCCTGAGCTGGCAGGACATCAGGCTTCACCACGGGCCTTACCGGGCGCCTGTGGAGAGGCGCAGGCTTCTCAAATGGAACCCTGGAGCTGCTGCTGGACATGGGATCCCAGGCAGCATCTTCTGGGGTGTCAAGAGGCGGTTGTTTTGGGGTATGTGTATCCACCCCAAGAGGATAGTCTAAGGAGCTTCTGGAGTCCACTTGACATTGGGCCTAACTATGTAGATGATAGCGGTGCCGGTGAGCCCCACATAAGGGGCGAACACCACGCCTCGGAGTTTCACATGGCCCGCACCCAGAGCAAGACCGCCAAGTTTGGCGGCAAGCGCTTCACCAAGAAGAGCAACCACAGCAAGAAGAGCACGGCAAAGTCTGCCGCCTCTTCCGCCCGTAAGGGTGGCAAGAGTGCTCGTGTGGTCAAGACCAAGACCTGGGGATACACCGTCTTCACACGCGGTTGATCCCGACCACATAGTGGTTGACATGCAAGACCAACTGTCGCCGTAGGCGCAGCTGGTCTTTTGCGTTTTAGGCAGCTACAGGCGGACTTTTGGACCTCTCAGGGAGATTCCTTGTGGATGTCGATGTCTGCGGTGCTGTTCAGCCTGTCGATTCCGCAGTATTCGGCTTTACATGGAGACGCCTTTCGCCAGGCGGCCTGGGAGGCGTCTCTCAGGCTCGAGGCCCGGATCACAATGTCCTTCGGGCGAGGGGTCTGGTTGTGGATGCGGTATCGGTATTGCTGAGCTGGAATCATTCCTTCGCCTATTTCGCATGCTGCAGTGCGTCCAGGCTCATCCATCTTCTTGGGCTTTGGCCTGCTGTTCGAGATCCGGCATCGAGGCAAGGTCCAGACTCTCGAGTTCCGCTCCGAGCTGTGCGCGGGCCTCTTCTTCCCAAGCGGTACAGACAGGAAGGTGTTCTTGAAGGAGTGCGGCGCAGAGTAGAGCGCCGAGAAGGGGGACGGCGACGGGATCTACAAAGCCTGGTCGAAAGTCCCACCCGCCGGTCATGCCTGCCGCCCTGGCGCGGTGCCACGCGACTTGCTCGTAAGCTCTTGCGAATATCTCTTGCCCGGAGGTGTAGTAGGAGCAGCTGCGCTCGAGGGCGCGCTCCCAGCTTAGATTGAGGAGCTCATCTTCCGATGGGGGCTCGGGCAGGGAGTGGGGATAGCTGTTCCTGAGGAAGGAGGAGATGGCCGATATCGTTCCCCTGTGTGCTTCTGGGACAGAGTCCGGGAAGGCCATGTGGGTGACTGGGGATGATCTAATCCAACTCCAGACGACCCCGGCCTTGTAGGGGAGATTGATCTCCTCCAGCAGAGCGCCAAGCGGTGGGCACTCTCCCTGTTGCAGCCTGATCAGCCAAGAGGTGGGCAAGCCGGCCTGAGCCCAGCGTCGTCGCAGGGCGCCAGTCGTGACGGCGTCTGAGCTCTTCTTGTAGAGAGGGCGGACGATGCGGCTGAAGTCAGCGAGAGGGCCTCTGGCGACACCCCCAATTTTGTTGGGGACGTGCATCTCCGTACTCGCCCAGAACCTGGGCCTGAGTTTTTCTCCTCCAGACTGACGTTGGCCGAGATTGAGGATGCGGCCGTTGGCAAGAAGCAGGGATTCTTGGGTTCCAATGAGGTTGTCTAAGCAGTGTGACAGCTCGTGGGTAACGGCGCTCGCGGAGATGGGGTTTGCCTGGATCCGAACCTCCGGCTCGTCCATGTCGCCAGGCTCGGAGGGGATGCACCAAGCTGATGCTTTGGCCACATCGTCCCGTATGTCAAAGACAATCCGGCGCATCACGGCGGCCCTCGCGTCGTTGTGCAGCAGGCTCAAGAAGGCGTCGATCTGCGCATTAAAGAGCGGGAGCAGCCCACGCTCCTTGAGAACAGTGCGATCATGCGTTGTCAGCTCGAGCTGCATTGCGTGGAGCTCGCTCTGGTTCCCGGGGGGGAGGTCAAGCGTCATCGCGATGACTCGAAGCATGCCTGCATCGTCCAGCAAGCCTTCCGCCTCGACGATGACGGGGAAGCCGCTGAGGGCAATTCCTTCGACTACGGACTTTGGATCGAGTCGGGTGATGGCGGAGAACGCCTCTTCCAGCGGAGAGTGGTCGACCCCACGAGGGGCGGTCTCAGGCCAGCTCATGGCGAACCCGTCGAAGTAGAGCCCGATGGGCTGCCCTTCGATCCGCCGATCTCTTTTCAGGGCGAGCCCAAGTGCGATCCCAACCGCCACCGGAAGCGACCAGACGGAGATCAAAGGGACACCGCGGCGATGATGGACAGGACGAGAGCCACCAGTCCCCAGGGGGCGGCTTCTTCACTCCCCCCACTTGAGGGCTGATCCCTTGCGATTTGTCTATTTCCGGCCTCTCGCCATACCCACTTCGTTCCGCTGGCTTCCCACCATCCCTTTCGACGTATTCTGGGGACTGCCCCGTATTGTTCTTGGAGGACGTTTGGAAGATGCCCCCCTTCGATGAGTCGCCGCATCCCAACTTCGAGCTGGGGCTTGAAGCCTTTGCTGGTGAGGGAGATGAGAGGCACGCCTGCTTCCCCGGCGAGCTTCTTGTAGTGGTAGTAGATCGTGTGGCTCATGTGGCTGACGAGCAGGATCAGTACATCAACCCCCTGTGGGATGGGGGGGACTCTTGTGGCCCTCTGGTGTTTTTGGTCTACGGGAACGTGGTAGTCGATGTCCACGTTGAGGTCAGATGCGTGGTCCCAGATCCGCTCGAAGTGTTGGCCTGGAGCTCCACCTACGAGCATCGCCATCAGCACGGGGGGTGCCTCCTTTTGCAGCTCGTCCTCAAGCCATGGGACTGGCCACTGGTAGTAGGGAATGGTCTTTGACCCCCCCACATTGGACTGCATGAGGATGCCTGCCCGCGTATGGGCAATCACATACCACGTCACACCGCTCCGGCTGGTGCCGACTTCTCGCAGCTGAGAGCCCGGTGCTGGGGGATCTTGGGTCATCTCGATTCCTACCAGGCGCTTCGGTTGGTGTCGCCGTTTCGTTCCTGGATAAGATCGAAGAGCGGCCCACTCGATGCCGTGACGGAACCATCGAAGGAGAGGGGGATCTGAAGAATCATCAGGGTTGGGTCATGGGCATAGGCAAGGCCCAAGGTGAAATCATCGCCAACGCCAATGAACTTGGTTTCTACCAAGGTGGGAAATATGTCGAGAAGCCAGGCCCGAACGTCGACAAGGGTTCTCTCATAGTGGGGCACCGGGTCAATGACGCGCTCTTCAGCGAGGCCGCCAGCGGAGACCACCGATACTGCAATCATCGGAAGGCGGCTGAGCCCCCCACGCTTCTCGGCAAGGGCTTTCAGGGATCGATCGAAGACTTCTACGAGGTCCTCTGCGGTGGGTGTGGACAGGCTCATGGGAAATCTCCGGGGCGACTTGGATTTTGGGGTTGTAGATCTCAGAATGAGAGACCACGGGGTGCCCTATGCGATGAGCGATCCAAGGGTGGGGTCAGTGACTCGAAGCGCTTTTGTCAATCGCTTACGCGCCTGATCCCAGTCGATTCGGCGCCAGAATGCGCGCAGGTATTCGTCTTGGTCGGACGCCCGATCCAAGTACCATGCGTGTTCCCAAACATCGAGGACAACGAGCGGGATGGAGCCGAGTAGGCCGCCCTCGTTGTGGTTCCGAATGGGCAGGAGGACGAGCCTGTTGAGGGAGGGGCTCCAGGCGAGCATGACCCAGCCCGATCCCCGGAGACCCTTGGCCACGGCAAAGAGCTCGGCCTGCAACCTGTCCATGGAGCCAAAGTCTTTTCGGATTCGTCTCTCAATGACCATGGGGACTGGCGTGTTCCGCTCCATGGGCTTCATCGAGGCCCAGTAGAGTTCATGGAGCAGGACGGCGTTCGCGTTGTAGGCGAGATCGGACCAGTCTTGAGAGGTCCGCTGGGCTGGAGACATCTCCAGGATGCCCCAGGTCCGCCTCAAGTAGCGCTGCTCGTGAGTCCCGTGATGGTGCTTGAGAGTGTCCTCGGAGATGTCCGGTTCAAGCGCATCAATAGCGTAGGGGAGAGCCGGTAGAGATACGGGCATCTCAGGAGCAACTTCGAAGCGCCCAAAGGCATCATCGTGACTTGGAAGCCAAGCATTCACGCTTTCACGAACATCCTTGTAGCGCCCCTGGATGTAGGAGAGCCCGGCTGCGGTCAGGAACGCTGGCAGAAGGATGAGCATGGCCTGAGCCTATCACCTTGGGACTTGCATTGCAGCAGTCTATAGGGACGGCGGCCCGACGATCGTCGCTCGGGCCGCCTATTTGCTGAACTTAACTTGTCCAGAGCGGCGGTTCAGCGGACCCCTTAGAGTCCTGAACGAAGGATAATCTACAAGATCCAAGATTGCAACCACCAAGTAGTTACATTTGTAACACTGCGGTGCAGCGGTCTATCCTCGGCGTGTGTCAAAGGCGGTGAAGGTCTGCTGGCTTCGGGTAAGCGCGGTGTAGATCCAGCGCCTTAGATCATCACGCGAGACGCCTCCTCGCTTCTTGGCTTCCGATCGCTGTTTGGCTACAGCCCACGCGGCCCCATCGGAGAAGACGAGTCCGATGTGTTTGGCCTCGGATCCCTGCATCTTGTGGACTGTCAGGGCGTAGCCGTGATCGGCATGGAGCCAGGCTCGGCGTGCCGCCCCGTGGCCCAAGACGGCATTGAAGTCGCCCCTATTGGCTCCGAGTGTGTCCAGGTGGACCATGGCGCGTTGGCTGTTTCTTTTCCCACCCCATCCCAGCTCAACAATGCTGTCGCTGTTGGGTTGCCCTTCGTGCATGGGGCTTGGTCCAACTGAGTTCAGTTTCAGGACCTCTCCGTTCATCACTTGATGCACGGGATTGTTTGAGAGGACGACGATCCGCTCCCCCTCACGCAGCACGGGGCCGTCATTCCAATCGAGGTAGTGCCGGGTCATCCTGTTCAGTCTTTTTCGGTCCTTGTTCGTGTAGCAGAGCAAGGCGCTGTCCTCATCAATGTGTTCCTTCATCCAAACAGCGGCGTCCGTGAAGCTTCCCTGGATGTAGGAGTAGTCTTCTCCGACTCGGCCGCGGGGGAGTGAGCTGATGCGCTTCTCTCGAAGATCTGTCGCGATTCGTAGGATTGGAGAGTCCATTGCTTGGCGATGCACTTGCTCGAGCAGGCCATCTGGATCCTCGAAGTCTGCATCCCATGACCCTCTCACTGGGGGGAGCTGCTCTCGATCCCCAACATAGAGGAGTCGCCCTCCCCCGTCTCTGACGGCCTTGCGTAGGTCTCTCCCGATTTCGCCATCGACCATGGACGCCTCGTCACACACCCATATCTTGCTGAGGCCGGGCAGCTCTTTAACGTCATCGAAATGGAGCTCGCCTCGGCTATCGGCCCTTACGGAGCGGTAGATCATGCTGTGGATGGTGGAGACCTCCTCTCCGGTTTTCTCGGCAAGTCGTGCGGCGGCCTTTCCGGTTGGGGCGAGCCAGCCCACACTCCAGGATGCTTCTCGCATCATCTGGGCGAGGAAGAACATCATTGAGGTTTTGCCAGTTCCGGCTGCCCCGCAGAGTGTGAGTACGGGCTTAGAGCTGTTGGTCAGGAGCGCAAAAATCTTTCCGATTTCGCGATACTGCTCGTCGGTTGGTGTGAAGTTTGCTTGGAGCATGATTCCTCTCTGGATGCTTATATCGGTATCCCGAGGCAACCCGATTGGTCAAGCGAATTATCCACGCCCATAGGGATCTGCGGGAAGAACGACCTCAAAGGTTTTTGAGATCTGCTCATGGCTTCCTTCAAGGACGGCCTGAACGAAGATGAGCTCCCCGATGGCGTAGGTGCTTGCCTGGGGGCCTGTCTTAGGCCAGACGATGACCATGGCAAAGTCCCTGGAGGTGAGGACGGCCTCGCCCACCTTGAAGGGCCACGGCGTCTCTTGATGGCTGCGCCCCCACTCCGCGCCTGCGCTTCTCGCATCTTCTGGGCTCTTGAAGTGGGGTGCGAGCGCCATCGCGGGCTCGAGGTCTACGGGGTATGGAAAGTGGCGATCGAAGGGACCTGAGATCTGGGCCATGGGCCCAAGTCTGAGTATTTTCACGACAGCCGTGGAATGCTTCATGCTCGTGGAGCCTGGTCGGTAGAGGCCGCGAACAACCCGCTTCTCCGGATCGAAGAGCGGCGTGCAAATGAACTGACCGGGTCGAAGTTGGATGCGGTCAGGGTCGACAGAGATAGGCACTGGGCATCCCTTGATGGGGTTCAGGAATCTTCTTCAAAAACGTACTTTCGAAAGCCTTCATTGTAGGCATCTTCGGGATCGGCTGGGGGCTCCCAGCCCTCTTCGAGGAGATCGTGGAGTTCGCTCTCGGAGAGCATGGCAACCGAGAAGAGGTCTTCACCCTTGCAGTCCCTGCACTCGATATGGCTCGAAGCGGGCCCCTTCATGAAGGTGAGACAGTCATTGCATTGGGCGTGATCGTAGTCGGGACCATCGCTGCCAAATAGCTTCTCATTCATGGGGATCTCCATTCAGTCTCCATCTTATTGGATCAACCGAATACGTCAACCCATTGCATCAATCGAATTGCTCTGTTAGAAGAGAATCAGGAGAACTTCATCCAATGCCCACCCAGACAGATTTCGCACGCAACCTGAAAACTTGGCTGGCCTGGATGGGGCTGCAGCAGGGGGATCTCGCAAGGATTTGCCGAGTGAGCAGCTCGATGCTCTCCCGCAGCTTGCGCTACGCTGAGCCCCAGCCTTGGCTGCTCGCCCGGATCTCCCAAGCGGTCGGCCTACCCTCTTCCTTGCTCACTTCCAGCAAAACTGACGGGGATCTTCTTGTTTCCCCAGACTTCGGGACACCCAGAGATTCCAGTCTGCTATTGGGGGATTGGATAACCCTGGCCGGCGCAAGCTTTGCAGCCGCGTATCTGCCACCGAACACCGACACTTATTGGGCAAGGCTGGAGCCTGGGATCTGGGAAGAGGCGTCCAACTTGCAGGCCAAAGAGCCCATCGAGGCTGAGGGGCCGACCTACATGGTTCGTGCATCCAACCCCGGGGACCTGGTAGCCGGGAAACGGGCAGACGGAACCATTGGGTTCGTCTCTCAGCTCTCGGATGATTTCTCTGAGCTGTTTGTACCGCACCCATCCGAGTAGCTCGGCGTCATCGCCTTAGCCATCTACCACCATGACGACCGGAGGCCCCGTGTCGCAGATCCTGATCTACGCGAGCCCGAGCTATGTGCGGGCAAAGAAACTCAAGGGAACCTTCTCGAAAACAAGAGACCTGAGAGCCCCCTCTTCCAGAGGCCTTAGAGGCGTTGTCGTGCTCGCAGTTAGGGGAATCAGGGCCACCCACATGCTTGGACGCCACGGCTCTTCCTGGGCGACGTGGCTTGGGGGAGATGACGTGGGAAGGTGGCCGGATGCGCCGGGCCTCTGGATGTTCGATGGAACTCTGGTTGGAGAGGATGGCGGCGTAAAGAAGAGCGAGCCGGAGGAGCCGGTCCACAGGATCGAGGCTGGGCCCCTACAGTCCGCTGCCGCATTTCGCTGCCTTGGGCTCCACTGGAAAGATGGGCTGCAACATAGAGAAATGGATGAGCTCTTGTCTAACGCCAAGAAGTCTTATCGCGATCTGGCGAAGAAGCTTCATCCAGACCTTCTCCCAAAGGGCATGCCAGCCCAAGAGGTAGAAAAGAATGTTGTCCTCTTCAAGGAGGTCGGAGAGGCGTGGTCATTCATCTCCACGCACTTTCATTCTGGGGGCAATGACGACGACCTCATCGGTGAGGCGGAGAGCCTGCTCCAGGGGCCCAAGTCAAGCGCAGGCTCAGTGCCCAATCGGCATCTGGATATGGCGGGGAGCCGGCTCTTTGAGAGGGAGAGCGCGATTCTCCAAGGGTCTCTTCGCCGACTGCAACCGGAAGAGCTCTCTCATTTCTCCGAGGCCGGAACCCCCTGGCAGAGCGCACAATCTAAGTTCCATGGAAGGTCAACATGAGTGCAAGAGAAGTCATGGCAGAGCTTGACGCGCATGCTGAAGGCCTCCTGATGGTGTCGGCGAAGGACGCTCATGGAGACACCATCATGCTGCCTCTTCCCGGCCCGACCCCCCGTACCCAGGAGCAGTTTGCTGCCTTGGTCTACTTGGCCTCAAGGCGCAGGGCGGTCTCCGGGGATGCTGCAACGCGCTATGGCATCTACCTTGTCCGTCTACAGCATCTCAGGATCGACCTCTTAGAAGAACAGCCAGGGCAGCGTCTGGGGGCTGCTATCGGGTGCGCTCGCCTCATGGGTGCAGACCTTGATTTAGAACGGAAGGTCGCTGATCTTGGGCGCAGAATCTGGAAGGACGCAGGCGCCTCCGCTATTTTGGCGAGGCGGATCCTCCTCGAGAAGTGGAAGTCCTACGTGGAGCGCCAGAGGGTGCGCAGAGAACACTCCAATGTCTGGGGCGGCTTCATTCGAAAGCATCTCCCCAAGCACCTCATTCCCTATCCGCACCAGGAAGAGGCAGGCCAGTTTTTGAGGGAGGCCCATCACCAGGGCATAGTCGCAGACGAGCAGGGGCTCGGTAAGACGATTGAGGCACTGCTGGCCATCCTGGATGCCCATGTCATCGGGAAGAGGGCATTCCCGGCCCTGATTGTTTGCCCGAGCACGGTTCATGAGACTTGGATTCAAGCCGCGGAACTCTGGCTTCAGACTCTGAACATCCGGACTGCCGCTGCAACTAAGGACACGGACCTTACCGGATATGAGCTGGGCTTTCTGCGCACAAAGCTCAGGGGCATCGAGGGGCGCATCCGAAAGGGGCAGCTCAAGAACCCAGCGGCAATCGCTCGTCAGATCGGCTTGCTGAGAGATACGCTCCCCCCAGCCCAGCTGGACTTGTTGGTAGCTGACGAGAAACGCCCCACAGGCTGGAGGCTCGACGAGCACCTCGTCGAGGCATACCTCCAGCGACCCCTGGTTGTGGTCTCGACGCCATCAACGGTGCTCCGGTCGAACCAGGCGTTGCAGACAGTGTCTTGGGGATCGATCATCCTCGACGAGTTTGAGCAGTTTCTGATCAACCACAAGAGCGCGACATGCCAGCAGCTCACAATCCTGTCCCGGAGGGCCTCCGTTCGGCTCGGCCTCTCCGGAACACCTCTTCCAAACGGCCGCCCGATTGGCCTCTACTCCATCTTGAGGCTCACGCGAAAGCTTCCTCGGGACCATCTCAAGTTTGAGTCATATGGACGGACCTTCTGCAAAAAGGGAACGGGTCGCAAGTTTGTTGGTCGCAAGACGGTGTGGGATCCCAAGCTCAAGAAGACGATCAGCAAGACGGTGACGGCGCCCGACTTCTCAGGCAGGAGCAATCCCGTTGAGTTTGCACAGCACATGCGCAACGTGCAGCTCAGGAGAACCAAGAGGGAGGTCTTCCAACATGGCGAGCTGCCGCCCAAGACACGCCAGGGAGTCCACCTCAAGCTGGACTGGTCACACCGCCTCAAGTTGGCCCAGGCAGAAGACGCTTGTCGGTTTCGGATTGCCGAGAGAGCTGCCGATCTCAGATCTGAACTTCAAGCCAAGGCGACGGCATTCAAGGAAGCCCTGATAGAGAAGCACCAGGCCGTCCCAGACGAGGCAATCGAAGGCCAGTTGAGGAGCAACGGGCTCTCCGAGAACCAGATCGAGAGCCGGGTTCAAAAGACCTTAACGGCGGAGACCGCCATCTTGATTCAGGAGCTCAGGGTCACCCTGGGGCTTATTAAGGTCGACCTGTCCCTGCCCTACATCCTGGAGCAGATCGCAGCAGGAGAGCGCCCCTTGGTCTTCTGCGCGCACACGGTCGTAGCCGAGAGGCTTCTGGATGAGCTCAAGGCTGCCCTGGGGAGCGATACGGACGTTCTCTTCGGCAGCGGGAAAGTCCCCAGGGCTCAACGCAAGCCGCTGGAGACAAAATGGAATGATGGCTGCGGGAAGGTTTGGGTCTGCACCCAGGCATTCTCTGCTGGGATGACTGCCCTCGGTGGCCGTCAGGTGATCTTTGTGGAGCGGTTCTGGGATCCCAAGATTGAGCTGCAAGCGGAAGACCGGTGTCATCGTATTGGCCAGACCAGGCCCTGCTTTGCCGTCTACACCCATGTCCGCGGGACGGTGGATGATCACATGGTCCAGCTCGGGGCGTGGAAGGAGGTAGGCATGGAAGGCCTCCAGGGAAATCCGAATACTCGGGTATTGGAATGGATTCTGGAACGCGGAGGAGCAGCATGAGTGGGCCAACGAGTGTGACCATTATGAGAGACGGCAGTGGAGAGGTGCGTTGCTCCAGCTGCTTCTTTGAGACAATTGCTATAGACCACGAGGCATCCAAAATGAAGATTACAGGCTTGGTTCGACGCACTGGCAGCTGCTCAACCTGCAACAAGAAAGCAGAGTGGTGGGGAATGCCCGAAGCGAAATCAGGCCTCAACAAGGCCCCAAAGCGCCCCTCCCGAAGCCGCCACAGCGGGCGCAAGAACCCGGGATCCAAGTGATCCAAGTCCAACCGGGGAATCAGGTCGCTGAGGTGGGCTTCGAGCTTCCAGGGCTCGCAGGATGCTTTCACATCGGCACGAGGCTGACGCCTCTGCCCCTGGAGCACTACGTGTTGAGTGGTGGCCGCCAGGTCGCTCTACTCTTCTATGGCACCTACCCCATGCTCGCCCTTTGGCTTGACGAGGAGACCGCCATCTGGCGCTCAATCCCGCTTCCAACCAAGGCCGAGATGAAGAGGCTCGGAGGAGGTCTTGCATCGAGGAGGCAAACGGTTTGACCAATTGACTTGGTTTCGTTAGGCTCGATTTAGGAGGTCAAATGGATCTTAGTTCCCCAAGCGTCCAGGCGGCCTTCTCTACGATGGGCTGGCCCGGGCCAAGGCCTCATCAGGTGTCGATCCTGGAGGCCGTCTTAGAGCACCAGGGGGATGTTGCGGTTGTTCTCTCCACAGGCGGAGGAAAGTCGGCGCTCTATCAGATCCCAGCCATCGCACGGCCCGGGTGCGCCCTGGTCATCAGCCCGCTCATCGCGCTGATGATTGACCAGGTATCAACGCTCAGAGA
>Ga0307986_10002270_pt1 | contig 13795 bp, 16 predicted proteins | sample EllFjometageno82_FD_203170 | JGI IMG/M metagenome (GOLD analysis project Ga0307986, IMG submission 203170) | Marine microbial communities from Ellis Fjord, Antarctic Ocean - #82 | ecosystem: Environmental > Aquatic > Marine > Unclassified | place: Southern Ocean | collected 2014-10-09
CGATAATTAAGTGGCGGGGTAGCTCAGTCGGTTAGAGCGCAGGACTCATAAGCCTGAGGTCAGTGGTTCGATTCCACTTCCCGCTACCATTATAATTGATAACACACACTTTTCTTAGTTGTCATAGCCTGTATATTTTTTGTTAATAATATTAAACATACATTTTAATTCAACTGTGTGACACCAGTGTGACAAGCATGAGTCAATATGACTCTACTTAAATAGCTAATGTTTTGTAAATGTTCTATTATAGACTATGTAAAAGCATGGTACGTATCCCCTAGAGATAACTAGAGATATACTGCTAACCTCTCTCAAAACACTAAAAGTTACTTTACACAATATTGTTTACATATTGTTTATCACTTATTTAACAACACTAAAAGTTACTTAACACTATATTGTTTACATATTGTTAACCCTCAGACAACAACACTAAACACATTGGTAACAAACAATAAGTTACTAAATGTAAACTAGTAAAACATTATCCAATAAGTACTATTATTTATTGTTATCAATAAAAGATTTTATAAATTCAAATACTTTATTTGTTTACACTGTTTGTTTAATTCAAGAACAGAAGGTATTAAATCATCAATACTATATCTAAAAGTGTAGATAAATGATTGTTAACAATAAAGGGTTGATAACAATTAACAATAATACAATTTACATCATCAATACTTCGTATAAAATAGTGTCTATAACAATGTAAACTGATTGTTGATAATGAAAAAACTATTTCTATACATGTTTCTGAGCTTGTTGTGGTGCACACCCTCATTAGCAAAATTACCGTGGAAGATAATACCGACCCCACAAAATTGGATAGATGAAAACGGAGTCAATTTAACAAATCCAGGATATGTTAATCAAGAGTCTGAAAAAAGCAGTGGTGAGATTTTTTTAAAATGCGCGGGAGAATACAGTACTATTTTTATAGCTATTAATTATGATGATGAGAAAATAGGTTGGTCAAGAGATGGTCCGCCTTCTAATTTAGAATATGATATTTATCTTATAACAGATAATTTTGTCAAAGGGATAGCTAGTCCAAACGCAACAAAATATAAAATAGAGGCAAGACAATATACGGATGGATTTATTATGATAGATGTTCCAAAAATAGAGGTTAATAGGATAACTGGAAATTACAAAATTTCTTTTGGTAGAGAAAGAAAATATCAGAAACAAGAAATAGGGAATTATATGTTGGATGGATTTTGGGTAGTCGTTACACCAAAAGTACCTTGCGAAGTCATTAAGGCGGAGAAAAAATTTTAATATGAAAAAACTATTTCTATACATGTTTCTGGGTTTGTTTTTTTGCAACATTGGGTTTGCATATGAATATAAAAATATTGTTAAAAATTTAAAATGTTACTCTCAAGGAATAATTTTGCGTAATCTTGATATCAAAAATGATAAAAATTATAGGTCTTATATTAGTGATGATGAAGTTGAATTTAGTTTAATCATAGATGCTAAAGAAGTTGGGATTGGTGTTTGGGACGCTAGTCTTCTAGAAATTAATTTCGCAGGAAAATATGAATATGACATAACAGAAATAAAAGCTGATATCGGTAATGAACTTAAATATATTAATGCTTCTGGAAATTGGCATGGAGATACATATATATTTAGAATTGTTGGAAAAGAAACATCAGATAACGATGAAAAATATTATACTGCACAAAGAGTAAGTCTTAAAAACATTAAATTAATACCTAAAAAAAAAGAATTGGTAAATATGAACAAAGAAAGATTTAATTTTTGGGTTAACACCTATGCTTGTTTAGAATAACTAAATCTTTTTTCTAACAAAATTCAGTCCTAATAAAAACAACTAGTTGTGTCATAAAACTGAATGCGTATTCCTTTAACTTTATTTCTTATTCTTATTTGGACTTTTTTAATTCTAGCTCCTCTAAATACTTTTGCTGAAGAAGTTGATTATCCTTATGCAGATTTTCAATTACAGGATATTTATCAAATAGATGACGGTAAAACTATTTATATCGAGCAAACAGGGTGGGGTCATACTATCTGGGAAAAAGATAAATCATCTAGAGAATTAAATAAAATTTCCCATGTCTGGTTCTTCTATGGTATTGCAAAAGAATGTGATGGCTTTGGTAAAATTTTAAAGAATGTACTTTTTGCAAGTCAAAAAGAATATTACATGTGGGGAGGTATCGATGAAAACTTTACTATTCGAATGTACCACTTATATGAACCACATCCTCACTTTACATACCATACAGATATAGGAATGGTTCCTGATATGAAGGAAGCTAAAGCGTGGTGTACTTTTTATGAACCTATTAAAGAATAGATTATTTTAATACAGGTAGAAAAGCCAGTTGTAGAATTTCTCTTCTGCTATAATCTTTTTTCTTTGGTTTTTCTTCCTTAACTTCATCCTCATAAAGATAAGAAAGTATTAAGTTTGCTGGTCTCCACCATAAATACAACATTCCACCTAAGCTATATTTGACCATATACTGAATTGTTTTTTCTCCTGCTTGAGGAAGCATAACCTCTAAAACTTTTTCTAATTCTTCTTTTGTAATTTTGTTTTTTTTGTAAGCTATTACATATGGAAATATATTGAATGTTCCTGATGCAACACCTCCATACATTGCACCTAAAGCTAAATCAGATGCATCAATTTCGCCCTTCATAAGCATCTTAGCGTTTTTCTCAGCTTGGTTTGTTACTTCTTCGTTTGTAATGCCTGCTGGAATTATTCTTGGGTCATTAATTTTCTCTGCAACTTCATCAGAGACAACAAATATAGTATCAGGATTTTTTGCCATTTCTGTTTCAACATATTGTTTATTGAATGTTGATTTATATTGAACTTCAATACTCACACCAGTTTCTTCATTGGTATAAGTTGAGTCTGAACCAGGATGGTTTATGTTTGGATGAGGTTTAGCTACCCAATTATCACCATCAGCATTTTCTCTTGTATCCATTATTACTTCAAACATTTTTCCTTTAATGTTTTTGTTAATCAAACCATGAAGTTGTTCCGAGTCATATCCTCTTAAATGGTCAGCTATTTCGCTTGGAGTAGCGTTGGGTTTTATTTGTTCAGGAAATGACAACCTTACTGCTTTTAAAAACATTTGACCCATAGGTCCTTCAAGAAATTCAAAATTATTATCTAACAAATGAGCTGTTGCAAGAACTGGAAAAACATCACCACGGATTTCACTTTGATTTAAATTTTTAACAGAGACATCACCAGTAACAAAAGCATAAACTTTTCTTCCACATTTTTTAAGTAATTCAATTGGTTTTTCTTTAATAAATTTCCATTGATGTGCTGTTAGTTCTTTTGTTGTTTTGTAAATTTCATTAAAAGTATTAAAGGGTATTTTAAAACTTCCTGTTTTTTTCATTTCCTTAAAACCTACTAAAAACATTATTCCATAAAGATTAGTTACTAATAATTCTGCAGGAATTAATGGATTTAAAGGTCCTGTAAAAGAAGAGAATAAAGAAAATGCCGCACTAATTGCTTCTTTAAATAAAACTAAAATAGAAAATCCAACTGTAGCTAAAGTACCAAGATATTTATAAATATTTTCTTTTTTTACTTCGTGCAGCCCAACATGATTTGCTATTGCAACAGCCATTGCAATCTCAAGAGCAACGGATACGAATACACCAATTCCCATTTTACCTGGTAGTGCAGCAAAGCTAGCATTAATTATGGCTACTAGAGTAATAGTCCTATAAACACTCTCTTCTGTTTTAGGAAATATCATTTTTAATAATGGACTAAGCTCATCCATTAAAGATTCTTGTATTCCCTTTATTGAAAATAATTTACTTACTGATGGAAAATATTTAAACCAACTCTTATCCTTTCTTGCTTTTTTCTTTGTGGAGAAGAGTTTGAACAATGTAAATATATTCATTTTATCTAGTTTACATTAAACCCTATAATTTTATCAAGAGTCGACTAAACTTTATTTTCTCCAAGCGTTCCCATCTGCAGAATCACCTGTATAATATAAGTATGTACTCTCCAGGGGGTAAAGCACATAGACCTTACTGGGAATATCCAGAGTAAGAGCAACCATTACTATCTTTATAGCAGGCCCGACCTCATCTAGTTTACAATCCAATTATCTTCATTTTGTATAAGTAATATATACATACCCCATACCCCCCTGGTGGCACATCGTATACCCTTTGTTAATTAAGCTTATCTATTAGGTTGGATATCTTTAAGTGTGTGTATCTCATTAACTGTCTGACATCCTTATGACCTGATATTAAACTTACCTCTGGTATTGATAAACCTTTTTCAAAGAACTTTGATATTGCTTCATGCCTTAAGTCATGGAAATGTAAATCAACAATACCTGCTTTCTTAATCATCCTGCACCAGCTTAATCGTACTGCATTAGAAGTTATGGAGTACGGAAGTACTGACTTGTCTATTATCTCTTTTACTTTTTTAGTTAGAGGTATTTTTCTAGATGAGCCATTCTTAGTATCAACTAAATAGATATGATTATCTTTTATAGCATCACTTGTAATAGACAATATTTCACTCCTTCTCATACCAGTTTCTAGAGCAAGCTCTATTACATGTTCCATATTATTATTCTTAAACTTGTGATTAAGAATATATTTAAGCTCATTATCATTAAACCTTCTTTCCCTAGGTGGATTACACTTAGGTTTTTGAATGTTAGATAATGGATTGTGTGTTATTGGATAACACCACTGCTTAATAGCTGTATTGTATATATGATGTAACAATACTAAATCATAAGCACAGGTTCTGTTACCATCTTTAATTCTTATACCTTTAAACTTAACAAAGTCTTTAGTCTTAAGTAAGTGAACTTTGTTATTAGTGATGGGTTCCTTTAACAATCGTAACAACCTTATTCTTTCTTGTATAAAGCCTTTCTTGGTGGGTGTTATCTCTAGTAGATATCTATTAATTAAATATTTAAGTGTTAGGTTTTTATCTAAAACCTCTAAATCAACACCAAGATTAATCTTACTTTCATAAAAGATACCCCATTTCTTAGCATCTTTATATTGTGTAAAAGTTTTGCTGATTTGTTGTCCTTGTATTCTTACTTGTACTTGATACTTATCTTTACGTTTTCTTATTGAAGGCATGTTTTACTCCTGTCTGTGTGACAGGCTTGTGACAACAATGAACTATAGTGTGTTAATAAAATAAAAATCTACTATAAATCAACGATAATTAAGTGGCGGGGTAGCTCAGTCGGTTAGAGCGCAGGACTCATAAGCCTGAGGTCAGTGGTTCGATTCCACTTCCCGCTACCATTTCATAATTTTATTTAATTTTTCAACATTCATTGAAACATTTTTTGGAAATAATTTTTTACCTGATTTTTTTTTAATATCATTTTTTGTTTTTTTTGCAAATGAATAAACGGATTGAATTTTACCACCAACATTAAGAATACCTGTTTTATTTAAAATTTTAGGTATAATTTTTACAACTTCCTCATGAAAAATAAAGTTTGTATTTATATCGTGAAATGCATATTCATGTAAAAAAGGTTTTTCACACATTGTAATTCTAAGAATTAATGAATTTTTGTACATGGCCACAGCACACTCTCCACCTAGTTTTGACCATGCATAATTATTAACAGGTAAAATAGGGTCAGTTTCTCTGTAATTACCAACTCTTCCTTCATAAACATACCCTGTTGAAAAATAAATAAGTTTAATTTTAAGATCAGAACAAATTTTAACAATATTTGCTGTTCCAATTATGTTTAAATCAATACTTTTAGATATTTGCTTGTCATGAATGTTCATGGGCCTCGAAAGGGCAGCAGCATGGACTAAATATTTAGGTTTATTTCTTTTTAAGTACCTATTTATAGAATTTATGTTTAAGATATTTAATTCTTTCTTACCAGGGTAGAGAATGTTTAATTTTTTATTATTTTTTTTAAGAACTTGAGCAAATCTTCCATCACCACCTGTGATAACTATCTTTTTTAGCATCAAATTAAGTTTTTTAAATATTTAGAATAATTGCAATTCCCATAAAATTTTATTGATTTATTAATTTCTTTTTTACCTACCCATTTATTATTTAATGCAATTTCTTCAATACAAGCAATTTTAAAGCCTTGTCTATTTTCAACCGCTTGCACAAAAGCAATTGTTTTATAATAATCATCAATAGAACCCGTATCCAACCATGCACCACCACGACCTATAAAATCAGCTGATAGCTTGTTATTTTTTTTATATTTTAATAGTAGATCAATAATTTCAACTTCACCTCTTTTAGATGGCTTTAATTTTTTTGAATATTGAACAACCTTGTTATCAAAAAAATACAACCCTGTTATAGCATTATTAGATATGAATTTTTTTGGTTTTTCTTTTAATTGTATAATTTTGTTATTTCTATCTACCTTCGCAACACCAAATAACTCTGGTGTTTGAACGCTATGTAATAAAACTTTAGCACCATCTTTTATTTTTGCACAATCTAGTAATTTTGTTGTTAGGTTTTGACCGTAAAAAAAGTTATCTCCTAGAATCATTGCCACATTATCTTTACCAATAAATTTTTCACCTAACACAAAAGCATCGGGTAATCCTCTTGGTTTATCTTGTTCTATATAGGTAATTTTTATTCCTAAATTATTTCCATTAGGTATCAATTTTTTATATTGGTTTAGCTGACCCTTGTTTACAATAATTAATATATCTTTAATTTTTGCAAGCATTAATATTGAAAGTGGATAGAAGATTAGAGGTTTATCATAGATAGGTAAAAGTTGCTTGTTGACAGCTTTTGTTAGGGGACTCATTCTAGTTCCCATTCCTCCAGCTAAAATTATTCCCTTTTTAATCATTTTGTGCCCAGCCTTTTAACAATATCTTTCTTAGATATAGATTTGTAATAATTATTATTATGAAGATACCATAGAAATGTTTTCTCCAAACCTTTCTCAAAGCTAACTTTTGTTTTCCATTTTAAGTTTTTAAGTATTTTTTTACTATCAAGAGCATATCTTATATCGTGACCAGGTCGATCTTTAACGAATTGAATTTTAACATTTGAACCAATTAAGTGATTTTTTTTAGCAATTTTTATTAATGCTTTACAAATTTCAAGATTATTCAAATTTTTATTTGAGCCTATATTATAAAATTCACCAGCTTTACCTTTTTGAAAAACTTTGATTAATGCCTCACAATGATCCTGAACATATATCCATTCTCTTGAATTTTTCCCATTACCGTAAATAGGTAAACTTTTATTATTTAAAATATTGTAGATTAATTTTGGAATAAGTTTTTCAGGGTGTTGTTTTGGTCCATAGTTGTTGGAGCAATTTGTGACTATTGCTGGAATACCATAAGTTCTAACATATGCGCTTACTAGATGGTCTGATGCTGCTTTGCTAGCGGCATAAGGAGAACTAGGTTTGTAGGGAAAGTTTTCATGAGACCTTCCTTTTAATATGTCACCATAAACTTCATCTGTAGAAATATGGATTAATTTAGTTTTTTTATTTGATTTTGAATATTTTCTAAAGATCTCAAGCAAATTAAAAACACCGACAATATTACTGTTAATAAAACTTTTAGGACTATCAATAGATCTATCTACATGAGTTTCTGCTGCTAAATTAAAAATGCAAATGGGCTTATGTTTTAAAATAATTTTATCAAGTTTATTTTTGTCATTTAGGTCACATTTAATAAATTCATAGTTTGAATTTTTTTGGTACTCTTTTGTATTGTAGTAATTAGATGAGTAGGTAATCTTGTCAATATTTATAACCTTAAATTTTTTATGGATTAATAACTCAATTAGATTGCTACCTATAAAACCAAGACCACCAGTTACTATTATTTTCTGCATGATTTTATTTATAATAATCGATATAGTAAGTATATAATAATTTACTTCAATAATGACATTAAGCTTAAATAACCTAACATTTATTATCGTTACATTTAAAAGTGATCATATCATTCACGAATGCATCGAGTCTTTACCAAAAGATTCTAATATAATTATTATTGAAAATTCAAATAGCCTAGAATTTAAAAAAAAACTTGAAGCAAAATATTCTAAAATTAATGTTATTACTCAAGAAAATACAGGTATGGGTTCTGCAAATAACAAAGGAATTAAATTATGTAAAACAGATTATGCCTTTGTGATTAATCCTGATGTGAAGTTTTACGAAAATACTATGAGTGAATTAATTATGTTATCATCAAAATATAATGATTATTCAATTTTAGCACCAATTTCTGATGATATAAAATATCCAAATTATAAAATTATTAATAAAAAAATAAAAAATGATAATCCTGCTTTTTTAAACGTAGACTCTGTTGATGGTTATGCAATGTTAATAAATAAAAATAAGTTTAGTGATAATATTTATTTTGATGAGAATTTTTTTTTATATTTAGAAAATGACGATTTGTGTCTTAGAAAAAAAAAAGAAAACAATAAAATATATGTAGCAACAAAAGCAAAAATTCAGCATTTCGGAGCTAAGTCTCATTCACCTGTTTATGATAAAGAAATTGAATTTTCAAGAAATTGGCACTGGATGTGGTCAAAATTTTATTTTAATAAAAAACATTATAGTTATTCAAAGGCTATTTTAATAGGCCTTCCTACCTTGATTAATTCTATGATTAAATTATTTTATTATTTTGTAACTCATAACAAATTTAAAAAAAAAATTTATACCATGAGATTTTTAGGATTAATTAACTCTATGTTTGGTAAAAAATCTTGGTATAGACCACAAATTTGAAATATTAGTGACCAGGAAAGTCCATTAGGTTTTCTATTTTGTAACCTTTTTTTACTAAATTATCAGAACCCCCTAAGTCAAAAAGATTAATTGCAAAAACAAAAGCTGCAACTTTACCTCCTGATATTTCTACCAATTTAGCTGCTGCTTCAGCAGTGCCACCCGTTGCAATTAAATCATCTATAATTAAAACTGAGTCATTTTTATCAATTGAATCTTTATGAACTTCAATAGTTGCCGTGCCATACTCTAATTCAAAATCTATTGAATATGTATCAGCAGGTAATTTATTTTTTTTTCGAAGCATTATGAGAGGTTTTTTAAGAAGATAAGAAACTGCCGATGCAAAAACAAAACCCCTTGATTCAATTGCAGCAATTTTATCTATTTTATAATCCTTAGATCTTTCGATTATTTGATTAATACATTCTTCAAATGCATCTGCATCTTTAATGAGAGTTGTTATATCCCTAAATAGAATTCCTTTTTTTGGATAATTTTGAATAGACCTGATATATTCTTTTAAATTCATAATATTAATATATTTATATCTTTAGTAAAAAAAATCTATGGACAAATTATTCCTAGCAGCAATTAAAGAAGAAACTATTGGATTAGACTATTTTTACCATGTTGGTGTTGGTAAAATTAATGCAACATATAATACGTTACAATTAATTAATATTCACAAACCAAAATTAATTATTAATTATGGTACAGCAGGAGCAATTAATACTGAGTTAAAAGGTATAGTTGAATGTACTAAATTTTATCAAAGAGATATGGATGTTAGGGGGTTAGATTTTGAATTGGGAGAGACACCTTTTGATAAAATTAAAGAAATTATTACATCAAAAGATGGTTATTCTTGTGGTACGGGAGACAGCTTTGTTAATAAAAAAATAGATATGGAAGTTGATGTGGTTGATATGGAGGCTTATGCTATTGCAAAAGTTTGTAAGTTAGAAAATATTGAGTTTAAATGTTTTAAATACATATCTGATAATGCGGATGAAAATGCTGACAATGATTGGAATAAAAATCTAGCAAAAGGAGCCAGTGCTTTTGTTAGCTTAATAAGCGCTCAATTTTAATTTGATAAAGTAAAATATCAAAAAATTGATTAAATGTTGAAAATTATCAATACACGTATATAAAACTTTCGAGTTTAATATTAATAAAAAATTATAAGAGGGAATAATTTTTATGACTAAAGTAGGTGAGCATATAACTTTAGACATCATAGGCACTACTCAAGAGTATGACCCTTTAGTCTACGAGAATGTAATTCGTAAAATTGCAAAAGCTGCAGAAGTTACAATTCTTGAAATTTCAAAGTATAAATTTGAGCCTCAAGGTTTCACTATACTTGCCTTGTTGGCTGAAAGTCACATGAGTTTTCATACGTTTCCAGAAAAAGGAATTATTAGTTTTGATTTTTTCACATGTGGGAAGGTAAGTCCCTCTATTGCACTCGATATTGTTAAAAATGAATTCAAACATAAAAGAATTGTCACAAAAGCTTTTGATAGAGATACTAAGTCTTTATATCATGACATTTATAGTTCACCTGGTTTGCAAAAATCATATGTTGTAAATGAAGTTTTAGAGGATTTTAAATCTAAAGTGGGTCAACATATTGAAATATTAGATTTAGAACAATTTGGTAAATCATTATTCATTGATAATGAAATTCAAGTCGCAACCAATGATGAAGTTTTATATAGCTCAACATTTGTAAATGCTGCTTTAAAATTAAATAAAGACATGGGCACAGCTGCTATCATAGGTGGAGGCGATGGAGGTGTTGCAAGAGAGTGCATGTCCAAAGGTTTTGACTTTATAGACTGGTATGAACTTGACCCAGAAGTAGTTGAAGTTTGCAACAAACACCTTGGAAGCATTGGTAATAAATCAACTGAGAAAAATTCAGTTAAATGTATTTGGGGAGATGCCTTTGAAAGTATAAAATCTGTTGAAGATGATAAGTATGATAAAATTTTTGTAGATCTTAACGATGATCAGTTTTGTATAGATCTTGCAGCAAAAAATATGGATTCGTTAATTAGAATATTAAAGCCAAATGGAGTAATCACCGCTCAAGTGGGTAGTCAAGATAAGAAACCAGAGCAAGTAGAGAAATGGCTAGATGTTTTCAATAAGAATTTTGGAAATACAACTTTGGATAGGGTTTACATCCCAAGTTTTGACTGTTCTTGGAACTTTTCATCATCAATTAATCACTAAAAATTTCTTTTTAAATTATTAAAATTGTGAAATAAATCCTCATAATCATATGGAGGAAAAATGAATATATTTAAAAAAACAATATTAAGTGTTCTTGCTTCTTTATTAATTATCGGAAATGTTTACGCTGATAAAATAAAGATTGGAACAGAAGGTGCTTACCCACCATGGAACTCTAAAGACGCTTCAGGTGCTCTTATTGGTTTTGAGGTTGAGTTAGCAGAAGAGCTATGCAAAATCATGGGTCGTGAGTGTACTATCGTTGAACAAGATTGGGATGGAATGATTCCAGCTTTGTTAATGAGAAAATTTGATGCGATCATGGCAGGAATGTCAATTACTGCAGAAAGACAAAAAACAATTACTTTTTCACAAGGTTATGCAGACGAAGTTGCAGCCCTTGCAGTAATGAAAGGTTCTAGTTTAGAGAGCATGGATACACCAGAAGGAATTAATTTAACTTTAGGTGGAAGTGCTGTTAAAAAAACTCTTAAGACTTTAACTGCTGCACTTGCTGGAAAAACTGTTTGCACACAAACTGGAACTATTCACCAAAACTTTTTAGAGTCTGGTGATGTAGGTAAAGTAAATGTTAGAACTTACAAAACTCAAGATGAAGTAAACTTAGACTTAACTTCTGGTAGATGTGATGTTGCATTAGCTGCAGCAGTTGCATTCACTGATTATGCAGATAAATCAGGAAAACCAGTAGTACTAGTTGGACCTACTTTTTCAGGTGGTGCTTTTGGTAATGGTGTTGGTGTTGGAATTAGACAAGGTGGAGATGATGCAATCGGTACAAGAGATGCAAAACTTCTTAAAGATTTTAACAAAGCAATTAACACTGCTAGAAAACAAGGAATCATTAGCAAATTAGCGATCAAGCATTTTGGCTTTGACGCTTCTATGTAATTAATATTTTGAAAAGGCGACTATTTATTTAGTCGCCCTTTCGATATGGACCTTTTATCATTCGGAAAAACAGGCTGGGGAGACGAGTTGTTCTATGCAACTTTCATGACAATTGCTGTGGCAGTTACTGCAATGTTAATTGGTTTTTTATTTTCATTAATCTTTACGCCACTTAAATTATCAAATAATAAATTTCTAAATTTTATTGGCAATACTTACACAACGGTAATCAGAGGGGTTCCAGAATTATTAGTAATCTACCTTTTCTTTTTTGGGGGTAGTGGAGCAATAATGTATGTTGCTTCAATTTTTGGATATTTTGAATACATAGAAATTAATGCATTTATTACTGGTTCAGTTGCAATTGGTATTATATCTGGGGCTTATTCAACTGAAGTATTTAGAGGTGCTATTCAATCAATAGACAAAGGTCAATTTGAAGCTGCCAAAGTTTTAGGTGTTAGTAAATTTGTACAATTTTATAAAATAATTCTACCTCAAATGCTAAGACTTGCTATTCCAAATTTAAGTAATGTTTGGCAAATTACTTTAAAAGACACATCTTTAATATCAGTTACAGGTTTAGTTGAGATCATGAGACAATCTTATATTGCAGCGGGTTCTACTAGAGATCCTTTATTCTTTTATTGTTTTGCTGCAATTTTATATTTGATGCTAACATTTTTGAGCATGAAACTAATTAACAGACTTGAAGTCAAATACAGTAGGGGCTTTTAATGGATTTTGATTTAATGATAACAAGTTTGCCAAAACTTCTAAGTGCAGCGGTTATAACTTTAAAATTATTATCAGCATCTTTAATCATTGGCTTATTTATTGGATTTTTATTTGCAGTTTTAAGATTAAGTAAAAACCCATTTATTAATAAATTTGCTTATGGGTATTCTTATTTATTTAGAGGAACTCCTTTATTGGTTCAAATATTTATAATTTATTATGGCCTCGGACAAATTGAATGGTTAAGATCGACTTTTCTTTGGGTAATATTAAAAGAACCTTATTGGTGTGCAATTATTGCATTTGCTTTAAATACTGGAGCTTATACCTCAGAAATTTTAAGATCTGCTTTTCAAACAATAAAGCCTGGAATAATTGAAGCGGGTAAAAGTTTAGGGATATCAAACAAAATCATTTTATATAAAATTCAAATTCCAGTAGCGATCAGACAGTCTTTGCCAGCTTATGGTAATGAAATTATATTAATGATGAAGGGTACATCACTTGCAAGCACGGTCACATTAATGGATATCACTGGGGTTGCAAAACACATTGTATCAACGACTTATAAACCTCTAGAAGTGTTTCTTTTGGCGGGTGGAATTTATTTATTTATGACTTTTATCATTCATAACTTGATAAAATATTTAGAAAAAAAATATAGCTTTCAATAAGAAGTATACTCTTTAATCTCTTTAATCTTAGAGCCTGTATGAGTATTCATCTCTAGTTTAATCTTAGCTCGGTCATCATTTAAAAAATGAATATCTCTTGATAGTTTTATAAAGTTTTCAGTAAAGTCAGAATTTTTTTCACACAATCTTTTATCATCTTCAATCACCCATAACTTTGCATTAATATCTTTTAGGGATTGGGAAAGAGTATTAAGTTTATCATCAGATTTAACATTGTTATCTAATTGATCTTTTAAAATACTGTGTTCATTATTAATAAATTTTAGTTTTTCAGGATCTTTAATTTTTTCTTGTTTAATCTCTAAAATAGAAATTTTATCTAAAAGCTCACCAACCGATACTTCAACTAGAATTTTATTCATAAAAATTTATACTATG
>Ga0307986_10002271_pt1 | contig 13793 bp, 15 predicted proteins | sample EllFjometageno82_FD_203170 | JGI IMG/M metagenome (GOLD analysis project Ga0307986, IMG submission 203170) | Marine microbial communities from Ellis Fjord, Antarctic Ocean - #82 | ecosystem: Environmental > Aquatic > Marine > Unclassified | place: Southern Ocean | collected 2014-10-09
ATTAAAATGTATAGTAAAATTATTATTGTCAATTTTTAAAGCCCTATCATAAAGTGAAAGTGAATCATCTACTAAGTTTAAATCATTTTTTAAATTACCATAATTAAGAAGGCTCAAAACATGATTCGGGTTTATTTCTAAAATTTTTTTGTAATTTTTTTCTGCAGTAACAAAATCATTTACGGCCTTATATGTATTAGCAAGATTAAGTCGTAGATCTAATGACAGTGAATCAACTAATAAACCTTTTGAAAATATATTTTTAGCCTCATCATACTTTTTTTGTCTTTGTAATGAGATACCTATAATATTGTATAAAGGAATAAATTCAGAGTTTTTTTTTAGGAGTATTTTACTTTTTTGAATCACAACACTGTATTTGCCAGCATTGAAATAATTCATAATTTTTTTGATCTCATTTTTAAAATGTAAATTAGTGTTGTTCATTTTAATATTTTTTTATTATTGATTTTATTAATTTATAATTATCTTTAATTAATGAGATAGAAGCAAAGCCATAAGAGTTTATTAAATTCAATTTATTAATATTATTTGCCCTTATGCCACCCAATGCTATAACTTTTTTTTTTGTATGTTTTGCTAAAAGGTTAAATTTATTAATACCTAAAATTTTTTTATTATTATTGGTTGCAAATAATGATGACAAAAAAATTAAGGTTACACCTTGCTTTTCTTTTATTTTAATTTCTTTAGCATTGTGCGCTGAGCCTAATAATAAAAAATTATTCTTCAATTTTTTATTATTAATCAATTTTTTACAAAATGAGGGTAAATAAGCACCATCAAGTTTTAATTTAATTGCTAATTCTATATTGTTAGCTAGATAGAATTTACGGCCATTTTTTTTACAAAAATTTTTAATTTTTAATATTTCGCTAGGATTAATTTTTTTTTGATAATTTCGATAAATTATTGCAATTTTTTTATCTATCTTTTCAATATACTCTTTATTAAATTCATTTATAAAATAATATATATTTGGCAAAAAATTATGCATGATTCTGTTAATAAACTAATTTCTATAAAAAAGGAAATTTTAGAATTTATTGGTGAAAAGTACAAAAACAGCGATGCTGTAAACATTATTGCTGTAAGCAAAACCTTCCCAATGAATGATATTTTACCACTTATTAACCATGGTCATATTCATTTTGGTGAAAACAAGATTCAAGAAGCCCTTGAAAAATGGACTGACATAAAAAATGATTTTGCTCATATTCAGTTGCACATGATTGGTAAATTGCAAACCAACAAAGTTAAATATGCAATTAATTTATTTGATTATATTCATTCACTGGATAGCCTAAAATTAGCTGAAAAAATTTCTAGTGAACAAAATAAACAAAAAAAAAATGTTAAGATATTTATTCAAGTTAATATAGGTCAAGAATTACAAAAAGGAGGAATCCAAATTGATGAACTAGAAAATTTTTATCAAATATGCTCCACCAAGCTTGGTTTAAATATAATTGGTTTAATGTGTCTGCCTCCTGGCAACTGTGAAGCACTGCCGTATTTTATAAAAATAAAAAATTTAAATGAGGGACTTAATCTTCATGATTTGAGCATTGGTATGTCAGGTGATTATATGGAAGCCTTAAAGTGTAAATCAACTTTTTTAAGAATCGGTTCAGCAATTTTTGGTAAAAGAAGTTAGCCTATTTTTATCTTAGTGTTATGATCTATTAATTTTAATAAAATTTCAAAATCCTTTCTTTTAAGCGCTATACATCCTGCTGTTGGTTTATAATTATTTGTTAGATGAATAAATATTGCACTCCCTTTATTTGGAATATTTTTATCATTGTGACTAATAGTAATTAAATAATCGTATCTATCATCTTCTCTATAAAATTTCTCACTATGGTTTTTTGTGGATATATTAAATTCTTGATTATATTTTTTATGTTTAGGATCATCACACCAGGCCATATTTTTTGTAATAATTTTTTTTTTAATTTTACAATTTACGCTACCGACTCTATCTTTTCGAAAGTATAGCTTTGTAAGATTAAACAGCCCTTTAGGTGTTGTATAATCACCTTCTATTTTCTTTGAATTTAAACCATTTTTACCTATGGCGCATCTTAGTTGAAATTCATCAATTATAAGGGTGTTTTTATTTTTTACATAGATTATCATAAGTTAGATCTAGATGATTAAACAAAATGTTAATATTGTTAATTACAATTCATTATATGAAATCTTAGAAGAGATTAAAGATAATTTATCCTTTAATATTATAAGACATGAAAATGAAGATGTTTTTATTAAAAGAAAAGATAATTTAAAAGATTCTTTAACAATTACAAATTCAAATAATAAAGATTTAGGCAACAAACAAATATTAGTTTTTAATGAACTGCCGATTCCTTTAAATAGTTTAGTTGAATTGATTAATATAAATTTAATTAAATTGAAATTTAATTATCAATCAAAAATAAATATAAAAGATTATGAGCTAAACTTAAATTCAAAATTTTTTACCAAAAAAAATATTAGTACAAAATTAACAGAAAAAGAAATTGAAATTATTTTGTATCTTGCTGAACAAAAAATCAAACACAAGGTAATAGATTTGCAAAAAAATATTTGGGGGTATTCATCTGATCTAGAAACTCATACAGTAGAAACTCATATTTATAGGTTGAGAAAAAAAATCAGTGATAAGTTTAATGACAAAGATTTTATTAAAAGTCATATTGATGGTTATTTTATTGAATAAAAAAAAAAATCCCACCGCTAAAACTCTTAAAGACCCCAAATTTAAACAGAGAATAGTTAGATCAAAAAAAGGAAAGGGTAGTTTTAAGAGAACAAAAATTAAGTAAGCCTTGCACCGATTCGCTGTATAATTTTCGAAGACATTTCAGTACCTTTTTTAAGACTTTCAAGAGTTGTCAAATTATTAATATATCCGTGTAGATAGCCAGCTGCAAATAAGTCTCCAGCACCTGTAAGATCAACTATTTTTAAGTTTTTTTCACTTTCACACTCTATTACCTCATCTTTATTTATAGCAATGCTTCCTTTTTCACCACGAGTGACAATAATTATTTTTCCAATCTGTTGGCCAAATGAGATTATTTCTCCAAAGTTCTTTGCACTTATTAGGGAAGTGATTTCTTGCTCGTTTGCAAAAGTAATAGCTAATTTATTTTTAACTAGTTCTAAAAAATGAAATTTGTGTCTCTCTACACAAAATGTATCTGATAAAGACATTGCAACTTTTTTAGAATTTACAATAGCTTTGTCAAAAGCAGACTTGGGTTCGCCTTCATCCCACAAGTAGCCCTCTAGAAGAAGCATTTCACTATTTTTAATTGAATTTATATCAATATCATTTTTATTAATCTTTCCTGCTGTGCCAAGGAATGTACACATCGTTCTCTCAGAGTCTGGTGTAATTAGTATTAGACAAGTTCCAGTTGGTAAACTTTCTTTTTTTTTAGAGTAGAGATAATTAACATTTTCTTTTTTTAAACCATCCTCATATTTTTGACCTAAATTATCATTGCTAACTTTGCCAATGAAACCAACTTCATTTCCTAGACGAGACAATCCAACAATAGAATTTGCTACTGAACCACCAGAAATAGTTTCCTCAATTTTTAAGGATGATAGTAGCTTCTTAAATTCAATTTCATCAACAAGTTTCATTGTGCCTTTAGTTAACTTGTTGTCTTTTAAATATTTATCTTCAATTTTACAGATAACATCAACAATAGCATTTCCGATTCCTAGTATTTTCATATTATGCTTTTTTTGTTTTAATTGAGTACTTGCGACGAGGATAACAAGTGGTGCAAATTTTACAAGTTAAACCATAGCATTCTCTAGCTTTACAAAACTCTCTTCCATAAAAAATTATTTGTAAATGTAACTTGCTCCAAGTTTTTTTAGGAAATAATCTTTTTAAATCCACTTCAGTTTGAACAACACTTTTGCCATTTGTTAATCCCCACCTTTGAGCCAATCTGTGAATATGGGTATCGACTGCAAAGGCTGGTATGCCAAAGCCTTGAGACATTACTACACTAGCTGTTTTATGGCCCACACCAGGCAGTTTTTCAAGTTCCTCAAAGCTTTTAGGCACTTTACCACCATGTTTTTCTAAAAGTTGTTTAGACATTAAATAAATGCTTTTTGCTTTAACACGAAAGATACCAATACTTTTAATTAATCTTTCAATTTTTTTTCTCCCTAGTTTAGCAAAGTGTTCGGGCTTATTATATTTTGGATATATATCTTTAGTTACATTGTTAACATTCAGGTCTGTGCATTGGGCCGATAAAAGAACAGAAGTTAAAAGAGTGAATTTATTTCTATGTTTTAATGGAATAGGAGTAGTTGGATAAATTTTATTTAAAATTTTAAGTATTTTTTTTGCTTTTTCTCTTTCAAGCATTATTTAAAATTCAATAAATCTCTCATTGAATAAAGCCCAGGTTTTTTGTTTGTAAGCCATTTTGCTGCAGTTAAAGCACCATCTGAATAAAGCGCCCTATCAAATGCAGCATGATTTAATTTTATTATTTCTTTACCACTAGAAAATGTAACTTCATGTTCTCCAATAATCTCACCTTTTCTAATAGAGTTAAAATTAATTTTTTTTCCATAAGGAAAATATTTTTTATTTAGAAATTTTTTACCAATTAAATTATAAATATTTTTGTTTTTTCCATCAGCTATACCTTTTCCAAGCATTAATGCAGTCCCTGATGGATAATCTTTTTTATGTTTGTGGTGAATTTCAAACACTTTACTTAAATAATTATCTCCAAGAGATCTTGAGGCAATTTCAGTTAAATACATCAATAGATTAACACCTAAACTCATATTACCAGCTTTTAATATGGGGATTTTTTTTGAATATTTTTTGATTAAATTTTCCTCTTTTTGAGTAAAGCCAGTTGTCCCAATAACAACACTTTTTTTTAGTTTTGATGCTATTTCAAGAATTTCAAGAGTGCTTTTTGGAACTGTAAAATCTACAATCACATCAGTTTTTTTAAAGGCCTGATCTGTATTTAAATCAAGATTTATACCTCCTATTTTTTTATTTATAGGTTTGTTTTCTGTCAGAGTTACCAGTTTAAAGTTTTTATTAGATTTAGAGGATTTAATAAGTTGTTGACCCATTCTTCCAAGACATCCAGAAATTGCTAAGTTGATTTTTTTCATCCAAGAAAATATTAACCTTTTTTAGTTAATTAGTCTTTTAGTTTTTCCAAAAACTTTTGGCTTTTTGGAAGAACTTTTTAATGCTAGGATTTGACTTCTCATTCTCAATTTCTCTAAATTTTTCAAGCAGTTCTTTTTGTGCTTTATTTAACGAAATTGGAACCTCAGTATTTACCTGAACATATAAGTCACCATTTCCACTGCCACGCATATATGGCATTCCCTTACCTTTTAGCCTAAATTGTTTTCCATTTTGAGTTCCATCTGGTATTTTAATTTTTGCTCTGCCACCGTCAATTGTTGGTATTTCAATTGTAGTACCTAGCGCAGCATCAGCGATAGAAATTGGAAATTCAAAAAATAAATTTTCATCTGATCTTTTAAAAAGATCATGAGAATGGACATTAACAAATAGATATAGGTCTCCACTAGCCCCACCTTTGGCTCCAGCCTCACCCTTTCCAGCCAACCTTATTCTTGTTCCATCATCAACACCCTTTGGTATTGTTACTGATATTTTTTTTGAAGCCTGTTTATTACCTTGACCGTTACAATCAGTACACGGATTCGTAATTTCTTCTCCACTTCCAGCACACTGAGGACAGGTTTGCTGAACAGTAAAAAAACCTTGGTTAGATCTAACTTTTCCATTCCCTCCACAAACTGTACATCTATCAGGAGAAGAACCTGGTTTAGATCCATTGCCTTTGCAGGTATTACACCTTTCTGTAGTTGAAAATTTTATATCTTGCTTTTTTCCCTCATAAGCTTCTTCAAGGGTAATTGATAGGTCATATCTTAAATCAGAGCCTCTGTTGTTAGAGCTTCTTCTCTCTCCTCTAGATCTTCCTCCACCCCCAAAATCTCCAAAAAAATCTTCAAATATATCTGAAAAATCAGCTCCACCAAAACCGCCACTTTGTCTTCCGCTACTCCCTTCAAAAGCTGCGTGTCCAAAATTATCATAGTTTTGTTTTTTTTCTTGATCGGAAAGAATACTGTATGCTTCACCAGCTTCTTTAAATTTATCTTCAGAAGCTTTATCACCAGGGTTTTTATCAGGATGATGTTTTACAGCTAGTTTTCTATATGCAGATTTTAGTTCTTCAGGGCTTGCATTTTTTCCAACACCTAAGACGTCATAAAAATCTCTTTTAGCCATAAGTTACTTTAAGATGATAGTTGTTTTAAGTCTTAAGCGCTTTTTTCTTTATCTTCTTCTTTTTTATTTTTTTTTACTTCTTCATTACCCTCTTCTTTTACTTCTTCAAAGTCTGCATCAACTACATTATCGTCTTTTTTTTCTTCATTATCTTTGTCACCATTCTTAGATGAATCTGATTTCTTTTCTTGAGACTTATAAATAGCTTCGCCCAATTTCATAGATGCCTGAACTAAAGTTTCTGTTTTTTTCTTAATATCTTCGATATCAGTCCCTTTAATTGCTTCTTTTAAGGCAGATGAAGCATCTTCTATTGCTTTCTTGTCTACATCTGAAACTTTAGCACCATGTTCTTTTATATTTTTTTCTGTTGAGTGAATTAAAGTATCAGCTTGATTTCTTGCATCTACTGATTCTCTTTTCTTTTTATCCTCATCTTTATTTGCTTCAGCATCCTTAACCATTTTTTCAATTTCTTCATCACTTAAGCCACCTGAAGCCTGGATTTGAATTTTTTGCTCTTTTCCAGTCCCTTTATCTTTTGCAGAAACACTAACAATTCCATTTGCATCAATATCAAATGTTACTTCAATTTGGGGCATTCCTCTTGGAGCTGGCGCTATACCGACTAATTCAAAGTTTCCTAACATTTTATTATCAGAAGCCATTTCTCTTTCACCCTGAAGAACTCTTATTGATACTGCAGGCTGATTATCATCTGCAGTAGAAAAGACCTGACTTTTTTTTGTTGGAATAGTTGTATTTTTTTCAATTAATTTTGTTGAAACTCCACCTAAAGTTTCAATTCCAAGTGATAAAGGTGTTACATCTAAAAGAAGCACATCTTTAACGTCTCCCTGAAGTACACCAGCCTGGATTGCAGCACCCATTGCAACAACTTCATCTGGATTTACACTTTTATTAGGTTCTTTACCAAAAAAACTTTTAACTTCAGATAAAACTTTTGGCATTCTCGTCATACCACCAACCATTACAACTTCATCAATTTCACTTGCGGTAAGACCAGCATCTTTAAGTGCAGTTTTACATGGGGGGATTGTTCTTGAAATTAAATCTTCAACTAAAGCCTCTAATTTTGCTCTAGTAATCTTTAAATTTATATGTTTCGGACCAGTTTTATCTGCAGTTATAAATGGTAAATTAACGTCCGTTTGTTCTGCAGAAGAAAGTTCAATCTTTGCTTTTTCAGCAGCCTCTTTTAGTCTTTGAAGAGCTAGTTTGTCAGTTCTTAAATCGATACCATTGTCTTTTTTAAATTCTCCAATTAAATAATCAACAATTGTATTATCAAAATCTTCTCCACCTAAAAATGTATCACCATTAGTAGACTTTACTTCAAATACACCATCGCCCAATTCAAGAATGGACACATCAAAGGTTCCACCACCCAAATCATATACAGCAATTGTTTTATTCTCTTTTTTTTTGTCTAAACCGTAAGCTAAAGAAGCAGCCGTAGGTTCATTTATAATTCTTAAAACTTCTAATCCAGCAATTTTACCAGCATCCTTTGTCGCTTGTCTTTGTGCGTCATTGAAATAAGCTGGAACAGTTATTACAGCTTTAGTTACTTGTTGACCTAGATATTTTTCAGCTGTTTCCTTCATTTTTATTAGAATAAAAGCTGATATTTGTGATGGTGAGTATTTTTCACCTTTGGATTCTATCCAAGCATCACCCTTTTCTGAATTAACTATTTTAAAAGGTGCTGCTGCAATATCTTTTTTTACAGTTGGATCTTCAAAATTTCTTCCAATTAATCTTTTTACAGCAAATATAGTATTTTCAGGATTGGTAACTGCCTGTCTCTTTGCAGGCTGACCAACAAGTTTTTCCCCATCATCAGTAAAAGCAACAACGGAAGGAGTTGTTCTTGCACCTTCAGCATTTTCTAAAACTTTCGGTTGACTACCTTCCATGATAGACACACATGAGTTTGTTGTTCCTAAATCTATTCCTATAATTTTACTCATAATTTAAATCCTATCCTTCATATAAGTGCTAATTTTTAATCTACAAGTTCCAACAGCTATTATTAATTGTCAGAATTTTCTTTATATTCCTCACTTTTTTCATCTTTATTTTCAGTTTTTTTTGAAACTCCTACTAGAGATGGTCTTAGCAACCTATCTTTCATCATAAAACCTTTTTGAATTTCCTGCACAATCGTTCCAGGCTCTTTTTGATCATCGTCAATTTCCATCATTGCTTGGTGAAAATTTGGATCAAGTTTTTTACCGATAGAGTCTAAAGCAATAATTCCATTTTTTGATAAAATTGAAACCATGTCTTTATTTATAATGTCAAAATGTTCTAAAGTTTTTTTTAAAGCTTCTGAATCTTTCAATACTTCATCATTTTCTAATATTTGTTTAGATCTTTCTAAATTATCAATTAAGTTTAAAGTTTCTTTTGCAAAAGCAAAACCACCGTAACTAAAAGCGTCTTCTCTTTCTTTTTCGAATCTTCTTCTTTGATTTTCCATTTCAGCAAAAGCCCTAGTAACCTTATCTTCTAATTCTAAAATTTTTTCTTCTGGGGTAACTTCTTTTTGCTCATTTGCATTTTTTGAAGCATTTTTATCGTCTAGAACACTCTGATCTTTTAGGTTGAGTTTTTTAGAGTCATCATCTAGATTTTCAGAATTGATGTTTTGATCTTTTTCCATTGAGAGTTATATGGTATGAAATTTGATAATTGCTAGATGTTAATGAAAAAAATTACAAAAATATTAGTAGGTACAAATAACAAAGGAAAACTCAAAGAAATTAAGGATTTATTACCTAAAAACCTAGAAATTTACTCACCTTCAAAATTTAAAATTAAAAGTCCTATAGAAAATGGAAAAAGTTTCGAAGAAAACTCACTAATTAAAGCAAAATATTTTTCTAAAAAATCAAAAATGTTCTGTTTGGCAGATGATTCTGGACTTGAGATAGACATCCTTGGTTTAAATCCTGGTATTTATTCTGCTAGATGGGGAGGAAAAAAAAGAGATTTTGTTAAAGCAATGAATAAAGTTTTTAAAGAAATAGAAAAAAAGGATAAAAATTGGAAAAACAAAAAAATTAAAGCACGATTTGTTTGTGCCTTATCCATTTATGGGCATGAAAAAGTAATAACAATTTCTACTGGAAAAATTGAAGGGAATATTTCTTCATCTATGAAAGGAACGAATGGGTTTGGTTATGACCCTATCTTTATTCCAAAGGGTAAAAAAATGACCTTTGGAGAAATGAAACCATTTCAAAAATATAAAATAGATCATCGATCTAAGGCTTTTAAAAAAATTAAAAAATTCTTTTAAATCTTTTATTTTCAACTTTATAAAAATTAAGAATATGATTAATTTTATTATCTTTTATTTCAAAAATTCCAACTTTGCCTTTAAATAAAGTTTTTTTTGTAAAAATTTTTTCATCTATGACTGAATTGTTTTGAAGTATTAAATAATAGATAAGTCCTACCAAATCAAAACTTAAGAAAGATAGTTGGTTCGGATATTGATTAAATTTTTTAAAATACTCTGAAGAGAAATCTTCATAATTTTTCTTGTTGACTGAAGGAAAATAAATTGGTTGTGAGCTAGTTTCTTCTAAAAGTGACTCATCGAACCATTGATTAAGAGTTATAAAATATTTTTTTTTGGGAGAGATGTCTGTATATAACAACGAGGTTGTAACACTTTTTAGACTCTCATCAAAATCTGCAATTATTAATGAATCAAAACTTACATTTCCAAGAGTATCTTTCTTTTTTAATTTTTCAATTAAGCGTTCTTTGTTATTTTCTTCTGATTTTTCCAGTCTTGTTATTTCATCCTCTAGATTCTGTTTTCTTTTTTTATAATTTGTGATTTTTTCAATTTGATTAGTAAGCTTGGTTGGATCAGTTTCATAAATATAGTTTTTAATTATCTTTATTTTAGAATTGGAAATAGCTTTTTCTATTTCACTCTTGTAATCCAAGTCTGGAGTTAAAAAAATAGTCTTTTTTATTTCATTTAATTCTATAAATTTTTTTATGGCATTCAGTTGAGATGTTGCATTTATCCCTGCATTAATAATATTTTTTGAGTTATTATTATTTTTATTAGTAAGGGACAAAAAAGTGATTTCCTTTAACTCATCAAGATAAGTTAGATTTTCATTAAATACTGGACCAATTATTATTTTTACACCCAATTCATAAAGTTCTTTAGCTGATCTTAAAGTTGATTCAGGATTTGACTTTGTGTCTTTAGGAATAATTTGAATGGATGAATTATTTATTTTATTTACTGCAAGTCGAATAGAATTAATTATAGACTGACCAATCTCAGAGTTTTTACCAGTTAGCGGAACAAGTAGACCAATTTTAATTTTTTCATTTGCATGCACACCCTTTAAAGGTACTAAGAATGTTAGTAACAGGAGCAATATAATTTTAATAGTTTTGTTCATTTTAATGTTATTATTATAACGATTATAATTTAATGATTCTAGATACTGAAAGCAAAAACAATAAAGTTAAAAGTGGTTTATATATTGTTTCTACACCAATTGGGAATTTAAGTGATATCACCTTAAGAGCAATAACTGTATTAAAAAAATCTGATTATATATTATGTGAAGATACAAGAGTCTCAAAAAATTTATTAGATAGATATCAGATTAAGTCTAAGCTTATTTCAAATCATAAATTTAATGAAAAAAAAAATTTATTAAAAGTAATAGATATTTTAAAATCAGACTGTGTTGTTTCATTAATTTCAGATGCTGGAACACCTTTAGTTTCAGACCCAGGAGCAATTTTAATCAACGAGTGTTTACTAAATAAAGTTGCTGTTTTTCCAATACCAGGGGTATCTGCAGTTTCTACTGCTATTTCAATCAGTGGTTTTAGTGAAAAATATTTTTTTTATGGGTTTTTTCCTGAAAAAAATAATAAATTAAAAGATGATTTTGAAAAATTATCTAATTTAGATGGCTGTATAGTTTTCTTTGTTTCTCCTAGAAAATTTAACAGATCTATAAAAGATATTAAGCAATATTTTTCAGATAGAAAAATTTTAATATGCAGGGAGATGACCAAGTTTTATGAGGAATACCTTAGAACTGATGTTGATAAGCTTGAGCCTTTTATGTCTGATCCAAAAGGAGAATTAACTATTGTTATATCTGAAAAGAGTAAAGAAAAAAAATCATCGATAGTATTAAACGAATCTGATAAAAAAAATATTCAAAAAATGATAAAAAAATTAAGTATTAAAGATATTACAGATTTAATTAGCCAAAATAATAATGTACCGAAAAAAGAAATTTATAATTACTGTTTAAAGTTAAAAAATGAAAATTAGAATTATTTTAATAAGTTTAATGTTTTTAATTCTAACAGGGTGTGTAGGTGTATCTTCTACAGGTGTTTTTGGAACAGGAGTAAGTGTTGCTTTAGATCCCAGATCAATAGGAACACAAATAGATGATTCAGTGATGCAAAAAAATATAGTGGGTAGATTGGCATTAAGAGATAAAAGTTATTTATTGTCTGTAAAAACAAAAGTTTTAGATGGAAGAATTTTTTTAACAGGAAAGGTTGAAAATCCAGAAGAAAAGCTTCAAATTACTAAATTAGCATGGGAAATTTCTGGTGCTAGATCTGTTAAAAATGATATTAAAGTTAAAGAGGATTTTAATTTTAAACAGTCAGCAAAAGATTTGCTAATAACTTCTCAATTACGTGCTGCCTTAATATTTAATAAAAAAATTAAGGCAACAAATTATCAAATAGATACTTATAAGAAAAAAATATTTATTTATGGAATTTCTCTGACTGCAGATGAGAGAAAAGCAGTGATAACCGAAGCAAAAGAAATACTTGATGTTGAAGATGTTATAGCAAGTATTGTTTTAGTTGAAGACTTGAGAATTCAAAAAAATTAATTCTTTTTATAATCAATCACATCAGCAGAGTAGGCGGCAACAGAGGCCAAATTTATTATATCCGATGTAGAGGATCTTAAAGGCGCTATTTCAATAGGTTGACCCAAACCAATTAATAGAGGGCCAATAACCTTTGTATCACCTAGGCTTTTCAGCATTTTATATGAAATAGCTGCACTGTGTTGTCCTGGCATTATTAAAATATTTGCATTTCCAACAATACTTGAAAAGGGGTAAAGCTCTTTATATTCTTCATTAAGAGCAACATCTGGCTGCATGTCCCCATCAAAATCAAAATCTACATTTTTATCTTTTAAAATTTCTACTGCTTTTTTTATATGTTTAGTTCTACTCGTAAGGGGTTGACCAAAAGTAGAATGAGAAACAAAAGCAACTTTTGGAACAAAACCGAAGAGTTTAACAACTCTTGCAGCTGATATGGCAATTTCTGCAAGTTCCTCTGAACTTGGATATTCGTTAACACTTGTATCTCCCATGAATATAGTTTTTCCTTTTGCAACAACCATATTTAAACCAAACATTATTTCACCTGGTCTTGCATTAATTACTTGTGTAACTTTATCTAAAGATGCGCCAAACCGTCTAGTGTTCCCAGTGACGGCACCATCGGCATCTCCACACGCTACCATACATGCTGCCCATATTACTCTATCGTTTCTTACAAGCCTATCGCAGTCTCTTTCTAAAAGACCCTGTTCTCTTTGCATTTTTTTAAACAAAAAGTTTACATATTTTTCTCTTTTTTCAGAGTCTTGAGAATTTATTATTTCAATATTAAAGTTTTCATTGTAGCCAATTTCTTTTATTCTCTCTTTGATTTTTTCTTTTTTACCAACCAAAATAGGTATTCCTAATTTTGAATTTTTAAATGCTATTGCTGCTTTAAGGGTATTTTCATCTTCTCCATCTGCAAAAACAATTTTTTTTTGATTTTTTTTAATATAAGAATTGATACCTTGCATGATGGTTACTGAAGGATCTAGTCTTTGTTTAAGCTGATCTTTATAAACTTCAAAATCTTTTATATCTTTTTTTGCAACACCACTATCCATTGCAGCTTTTGCAACAGCTGCAGGAATTACACTAATTAGCCTTGGGTCAAAAGTAGATGGAATTATATAATCTTTACCATATTTAGGACGATCACCACCCATTGCAGCAGCAACTTCATCTGGAACATCTTCTCGTGCTAATTTTGCAATTGCGTTTGCAGCGGCCACCTTCATCTCTTCATTAATTGTAGTGGCCCTTACATCCAAAGCTCCTCTAAAAATATATGGAAAACCAATTAAGTTATTTACTTGATTGGGATAATCAGATCTTCCAGTTGCTATAATAGCATCACTCCTAACTTCCATTATTTCTTCAGGAGTTATTTCTGGATCTGGGTTAGCACAAGCAAAAATTATAGGGTTCTTTGCCATAGTTTTTACTAGTTCTTTTTTTAAAGCTCCTTTCGCAGA
>Ga0307986_10002272_pt1 | contig 13782 bp, 8 predicted proteins | sample EllFjometageno82_FD_203170 | JGI IMG/M metagenome (GOLD analysis project Ga0307986, IMG submission 203170) | Marine microbial communities from Ellis Fjord, Antarctic Ocean - #82 | ecosystem: Environmental > Aquatic > Marine > Unclassified | place: Southern Ocean | collected 2014-10-09
AAGGTTTAACCGATCAAAAAAGTTTAGATAACTTAAATCAATTTGATCTTTTGTTAGTGTCAAATCCTAAAGAAGAATTTACGCGAAATGAAAAATACATATTAGACCAATTTAGTCTTAATGGAGGGAGTCAATTTTGGATGTTAGATGGTTTGAATATTGATATTGAAAGTCTTTTCAATTCAAAAGGAAAAACCCAGAGTTTCCCTAGAAATTTAAATTTAGATGACTACTTCTTTAACTATGGCATTAAGATTCAGAAAAAAATTATTCAAGACCTTTATAATGCGCCTATAGTTTTGGCAAGTGGTTCAAAAGAAAATACTCAATATTTACAGTACCCCTGGCCATATTATCCTGTTTCTAGACCAGAAAAAAGCTCTCAAATTGGAAAAGATATTGGGCCCATAATAACAAAATTTGTAAGTCCAATTGATACCATTAGTAATAATTTATTAAAAAAACCAATTTTGAAATCTTCGAAATTCACTAAATCAACAAGCGTATCTAAATTAATTTCATTAGAACTTGCGGGTCAAAAAAATGAACCTTCTAGTTTTGATGAAGCTGATAAAATTCTTGGCATTACTGTAGAGGGTAAAATCACATCATTATTTAAAAATAGAATTAAACCAATAAACCTTCAAAATTCAAAAGAGGAAGGTCCTGTTAAAATGATAATTTTTGGTGATGGGAATCTAGCAGAAAATCAGACCAACAAAGGAGTTCCTTTAAGTTTAGGTTATGACAAATGGACTAATAATTTTTATTCTAATAAAAGTTTAATATTGAATTCTATTCATTATTTAACTGAAAATAATGACAGATTATCTTTACGTGAAAAGACATGGCAAGTTGCGTTCTTGGACAAACAAAAAATAAATAAAAATATGGTCATTTGGAAAATAAGCTTATTATTACTTCCACTTTTATTAGGTTTAGGAATTGGATGGATCAACCTAAGAATTAGAAGTGAAAAGTTATTGGTATAACTGTTAATAAGTTTCTTTTAGGATTCAGACCAATTCAAATATCTTTGATGTAAATATTTAATATGAAATTTATTGTTTCTAGTGCATCCCTTCTTAAAGAACTTCAAATGTTAGGAGGAGTAATTAATAGTTCCAATACCCTTCCTATTTTAGATAATTTTTTATTTAAAATTAATGGGAATAAGTTAACTTTAACTGCATCTGATCTTGAAACTACTTTTTCAACTTCTATTATAGTAGAGTCTGAAAGCAACAGCTTAATAGCACTCCCTGCAAGATTATTACTAGATATATTAAAAACTTTTCCAGAACAACCTTTAACGTTTATTAAGACTGAAAAAAGTACAGTTGAAATAAGTGCAAATAATGGTAAATATGCTTTAGCTTATGTTGAGGGAGAGGAATTTCCTAAATCATCTGAGGTAAGTGATGCAAAAACGACCGTGATAAATAGTAAAATTCTACATACTGCAATAAATAATACCTTGTTTGCGAGTGGAAATGATGATTTACGTCCTGTTATGAGTGGAGTGTTTTTTCAATTCTCCACTGAATCCTTAACTTTTGTAGCCACTGATGCTCATAAACTCGTTAAATACACACGTACTGATGTGACATCCGATGATACTTCAGAATTCATAATGCCTAAAAAACCCTTACAGTTATTAAAAGGTATTTTACTGGGCTCTGAAGATGAAATATCTATTGAATACAATGAAACCAATGCACAATTTAGTTTTGGAGAATCATCGCTTACTTGTCGATTAATTGATGGTAAATATCCTAATTATGAAGCTGTAATTCCAAAGGAAAATCCCAATCAAATGCAACTTGCACGTGTTGATTTTTTAAATTCGGTTAGAAGGGTCAGTATTTTTTCTAACAAAACAACTCATCAAATTCGTTTAAAAATTGCAGGAGCTGCATTACAGATTTCTGCTGAAGATTTTGATTATAGTAATAGTGCTGAAGAACACCTAGATTGTGATTATCAAGGTGAAGATATTCAAATTGGATTTAATTCTCGTTTCCTTATTGAAATGCTCAATAATATGGAATCTGATAACATTAAACTTTCTATGTCACTTCCAAATAGAGCAGGTATTTTATCTCCATTAGATCACACAGAAGAAGGAGAGAACATAACCATGCTTGTAATGCCAGTAATGCTTAATGATTAATTATCGTATAAAGTAGACACACTTTCCTATTTTTGTACACCCCTCATTATCACTTCAGATAAGTGCTTGTAGGTCCCATTTTCAAGTTTTTCTCTAATTCCAGAAAACGCTTTTAATGTAATCTTGATGTCTTCCATTGTATGTGTAGCCGTTGGAATAAGTCGTAATAAAATTAATCCCCTGGGGATTACTGGGTAAACAACTATAGAGCAAAATATTCCAAAATTTTCGCGAAGATCTTTTACTAATGCCATAGCCTCAGGGATACTTCCCTTTAAATAAACAGGTGTAACACAACTTTGGGTAGTACCAATATCAAAACCACTTTCTTTTAATCCATTTTGTAAAGCGTTGACATTATCCCATAACTTAATTTTAAATTCAGGACGGGTTCGCAACATATCTAGTCGCTTTAATGCTCCTTTCACTAATTGCATTTGTAGCGATTTAGCAAACATTTGAGAGCGCATATTGTATTTTAAATAATCAACGATTTCTTTGTCAGCAGCTACAAAGGCTCCTGTTGAAGCCATTGACTTAGCAAATGTAGCGAAATAAACATCAATTTGATCCTGAACACCTTGCTCATTTCCAGCTCCTTTTCCACTTTCGCCAAGGGTACCGAAACCATGTGCATCATCTACTAAGAAACGAAAGTTATATTTCTTTTTTAAGGCAACAATTTCCTTTAAACGGCCTTGCTCCCCTCGCATTCCAAAAACACCTTCAGATATTACTAAGATACCACCTCCAGTTTGATCTGCTAACTTCGTAGCGCGTTGTAAATTTTTTTCAAGACTAATAACATCATTATGCTTATAGGTAAAACGTTTCCCAATGTGAAGACGAACTCCATCAACAATACAAGCATGAGCATCTCCATCATAAACAATTACGTCATCTTTACCCACTAAAGTATCTATAGTAGATAAGATTCCTTGATATCCAAAATTTAACAAATAAGCAGCTTCTTTATCAACAAATTTTGCTAACTCATTTTCTAATTGCTCATGTAAATCAGTATGACCTGACATCATTCTGGCGCCCATGGGATAGGCTGATCCATATTCTGCAGCTGCCTCTGCATCAACCTTTCTAACTTCAGGCTGATTTGCTAGTCCTAAATAATCATTTACACTCCAGGTAATTACCTCTTTCCCTTTAAATTTCATTCTATTGGAAATAGGCCCTTCTAACTTTGGAAACACAAAATAGCCTTCTGCTTGAGAAGCCCATTTTCCAAGTGGTCCTTTGTTTTCGTGTATTCTATCAAATAAATCTCTCATTTTTTAGTTATTAGGTCGTTTACGTATTGAATGTTATTCTGTATTTCTTTAGAGGAATCAGAAAATCCTTGAGCTGCCATCCATTTTTCATTATAAATTTTACTCATATAACGTGATCCATGATCCGGAAAAATGACTACAACTTTACTGTCCTCATTAAAATATTTTTTCTCTACTAATTGATGAATTGCCTGCATAGCAGCACCAGATGTATAGCCGACAAACATCCCTTCAGAGCGAGTAATGTTTCTAGCGGTATGAGCACTTGATTCATCTGTAACTTTCACAAAGAAATCAATTACATCAAAATGAGTGGAAGAAGGAATTAAACTTTTTCCCAATCCTTCTATCCGATATGGATATATTTCATTGGGGTCTAGTTCTTGTGTTTCATGATACTTTTTCAATACAGAACCATAGGCATCGACTCCAATAACTTTAATATTAGGATTTTTTTCTTTTAAAAACTTAGCACATCCTGAAATAGTACCTCCTGTTCCACTACTTGCAACAAGGTGAGTTATTTCTCCATTTGTTTGCTCCCAAATTTCTGGACCTGTAAAACGATAGTGTGCCTCAACATTAAGTTCATTGAAATATTGATTGATATAAACAGAATTTTTGATTTCACTATGTAATTTTTTAGCTACTTCATAATAAGATCTTGGATCATCAACTGGAACATTAGCAGGACAAATATGAACTTTAGCTCCCATTGAGCTTAGCATGTTAATCTTATCTTTTGAAGATTTTGAACTAACTGCTAGAATACAATTATATCCTTTAATCATAGATACCATTGCTAAACTAAAACCTGTATTTCCTGAAGTAGTTTCTATAATAGTAGCTCCTGGTTTTAAAATACCTTTGCGTTCTGCTTCTTCAATAATATATATAGCTATTCTGTCTTTATTTGAATGACCCGGATTAAAAGCCTCAAACTTTGCATAAAAAGATCCTTTATAACCTTTTACAGCTTTATTTAATCGAATTAAAGGTGTGTTTCCAATCAACTCTAATATGCTTTGATAGGTATTTACATGTCGATTCATACGTTGTGTTTAAGACAAATTTTTTGGAAAATTAATGAAAAATTATTAGTCAACTTTCCCTTCTAACTGTAACATGAAAGTATATTCTTTTGCTACGTCTTTTAGGGCATCAAATCTACCTGAAGCACCACTATGACCAGCCTCCATATTAGTGTCTAAAAATAAAACGGTATTATTGTTTTTTAATGTTCTTAATTTGGCTACCCATTTTGCTGGCTCCCAATATTGCACTTGAGAATCATGAAATCCTGCAGTGACTAATATATTTGGGTAGGCTTGTGCTTTAATATTGTCGTAAGGTGAATAAGATTTCATATAATCATAATATTCTTTGTTGTTAGGATTTCCCCATTCGTCATATTCTCCTGTAGTCAATGGTATCGTATCATCCAACATGGTAGTTACTACATCTACAAAAGGAACTGCTGCTATTACACTTTTATATAATTCTGGAGCTTCATTTAAAATGACTCCCATTAAGAGTCCCCCTGCTGAACCTCCAACTGCATGAAGATGAGAAGCACTAGTGTAATTTTCTTTAATTAAATATTTTGAGCAGTCTATAAAATCATTAAAAGTATTTTTCTTTTTTAATAATTTTCCATCCTCATACCATTGACGACCTAAATACTCACCACCTCTAACATGTGCAATTCCAAAAATAAAGCCTCTATTTAATAGGCTTAAGCGACTGCTTGAAAAACTAGGGTCAACTGTTGAACCATATGAACCATATGAATATAAGAGAAATGGTGTTTCGGCATTGGGTGTAGTATCTTTATGATATACGATAGAAATTGGAACTTTTAAACCATCACGTGATGTTGACCAAATACGTTTTTCTACATAATTGTTTGGATCAAAATTTTGATCCATAATTTTACTTTGCTTAAGTAATGTTGAAGTTTTTTTAACCATATCATACTCAAAGAGACTACTTGGGGTAGTAAGTGATGTATACCCGTAGCGTAATTTTGTTGAATCAAAATTTGGGTTATATCCACCATATAAATCATATGTTTCTCCTTTCATAGGTAAATAATAATCTTCTGCTCCATCCCATCGCATAATTCGTATTTGCGTTAAACCCTTAAAACGTTCAGATACAACCCAGTATTCTTTAAAAATTTCAACATCTTCTATCAATACATCTTCACGATGTGCTAAAATTGTTTCCCATTGATCAATACTAGTCTTTGAAGTAAGTGTTTTAGATAACTCAAAATTTAAAGCCTTATTTTTATTGCTTAAAATATAAAAGTGATCTTCAAAATGATCAACGCTATATTCAAGTCCACGTATTCTTGTCTGAATAACTTGGAAAGGACTTAGTGGCATATCTGACTTTATAAATTGGGTTTCGGTAGTAAGTGTACTATATGAAGAAATATAAATGTATTCAGTTGATTTAGATTCGCTTACATACACTGAAAAAGTTTCATCCTTTTCATTAAAAATTAATATATTATTAATTTCAGGATGCTTAATGTTATGTCTTAAAACACTTTCCGAACGAAGTGTTTCTGGATTTTTATACACATAAAAAAAATGTTCGCTATCTGATGCCCAAGCTGATCCACCTGTCGTGTTTTCTATTTTAGTTGGAAGAATTTGGCCACTATTTAAGTCCTTCACATAAATTGTGTATTTTCTCCGTGACTCTATATCAATTCCATACACTACTTTTGAATTGTCAGGACTAACATTTAATCCTACTAAACGAAAATAATCATATTCTTTTGCCATTTTATTACAGTCAAAAATAATTTCTTCTTTAGCGTCTAAAGACTTTTTTTTACGAGTATAAATTGGATATTGTTGTCCCTTTACAAAACGTGTTATGTACCAGTAATCATTATAAAAATAAGGTGCTGATTCATCATCTTCTTTTATACGGGACTTTAACTCTTCAAATAAATTTTTTTGAAATGACTGTGAACTAGTTGTCATTTTTTTTAAATAATCATTTTCACGCTCAAGATAATCGACTACTTCAGGGTTATCCCGTTCCTTAAACCAGAAATAGTCATCAATCCTCAAATCATTGTGTTCTTTTAATTGAAATGGGATTTTATCTGCAATAGGTGGTAATATAGAGATGTCAAAATTCATAGATGATTTTTTTTTACACGCTGTAAATGTGGTTACAAAAATCAAACTTGTAATTAATATATAGCTACGCATATTCATTCATTTTTATTAAAGTTGTTAACACATAATCATGATCATTTTGTGTGTAATCTCTGTGAGTAACCATTCTTAATTTACCCTTTCCCAAAGAAATTATATCAATTCCATTTTTGTTTAAATCTTTAATAAATTCAGTCTCTGAAATACCTTCAATTAGAGAAAATATTAAAATATTAGTTGTTACTGGCTCTACATTTTGAACATAATTCCTCATTTGTAAAACATCACCTAACTCTTTGGCTTTTCTGTGGTCTTCTTTCAGATCGTTTAGTTGATGATTAATGGCATAAATTCCTGCTGCTGCTAGATATCCAACTTGACGCATACCTCCTCCAAATATTTTTCTGTAACGAATTGCTTCTCTAATATGTTGCTTTGATCCCAATAACAAAGATCCAACTGGACACCCTAAGCCTTTGCTTAAACAAACTGAAATAGTATCAAAAACCCCTCCAAAGTCAATTGGTGTTTCCTTTGTAACTTGTAAAGCATTCCAAAGCCGAGCTCCGTCTAAATGTAACATTAAATTATGTTCAACACACAACTCTTTAATTGCAATAATTTCATCAAAATCATACACAGCTCCTCCTCCTTTATTTGTTGTATTTTCAAGACAAACCAGAGTAGTTTTTGGGCTGTGATAAAAGTCTGGGGGATTGATTGCTTCTTTAATTTGAGCAGCAGTAATACGACCCCTATTTCCAGGAATTAAGCGACATGAGACTCCTGAATTAAAGCTTACTCCTCCTCCTTCATAATTATAAACATGAGCATAATGATCACATATTAATTGGTCGCCCGGTTGTGTGTGAATTTTTATTGCTGTTTGATTTGTCATTGTCCCGGAAGGAAAAAACAAAGCAGCCTCCATTCCAAAAAGCTCAGCCACTTCGTTTTCTAATTTATTTACAGAAGGGTCTTCCTTAAAAACATCATCACCAACTTCTGCTGCAAACATAGCTTCAAGCATTTCCTTAGAAGGTTTTGTTACAGTATCACTTATTAAGTTGACTTTCATTTGTTAATATTAAATTTAAAAAATATCCAGTGTTAATAATCACATGAAAAAGAACCAATAGGTGAACCATCAGGAAGTCTTTTCGATGAGGTCATATTAAAATCATAGGGATTATCAAAATAATTTTGAATTTCCATTCGATAAAAATTTGAAAAATTCGCTTCTGACTGCCCAGCTAACCAACGATCCAATGCTTCCAATTGCTCATATATAACTGCTTTTGTAATATTGCTTGCCAAAGAGTTTTGCCCCAATTGCATTAAATGTTTTAAAATAGAACCCTTAACAATTTCATTAAGTTGGTTTTCATGAGTATCACGAGGTATCTTTTTGAAATGATTGTTAACTAATATATTCAATGTTTCTTTTAAGGATAGTTGATTCTTATCAAAACCAAATTGCATTACCAATCTATTTGCACGTTCTGGATGTAATAACATTCCAATAAGCGCATCACTCAAACTTGTTGCAATTCCTAAATAGTCAAAAGTTACTCCCGTTTGTGATAAAAAGTTTTCACGTGTTCGAGGATTTGAAAAAGATCGTGGATGAAGTAGTTTATTTAAATGTGATGGAATTTTTAATGCTTTAGGGTTTAAGGCATTTAAATACTCCAATAATGCATTACGTTGTTGAGTAGGACTAACAACTTCAACAGAGAAAGGAATTGATCCCTTAACAGCATAATTATAATCAATACCACCAATCATTTTCACAACAGCTTCAACTTGATAACGATGTAAAAGATACATTGGCACAAATAAATCTTCAAGATCACTATAAGGAGCGCCCTCTTTGATGTGATTTAAAGATAATTGATTTAATGCTTTGGATCTTATCTGCATTAAAATATTTAGTTCATCCGTTGCGGAAGACCCATTATCCCATAAATGTGCTTTAGGATGCGCTCCGCCTATTGGTCGTGCATCACTATCACTTATAAAAAGATGACCTTCTTTAAGAGAGTTTTCTAGCAGTAAATTTAATTCTTTTGATTTATCTATATCATCAGGAAAATCACTGTAAGCATATCCCACGATTACTTTGTCCCAACTTCCTATTCCTGTTTCATATGCTTTGGAATAATTTATTTTATCATCTTCTAAGGTTAAATAAGGATGAGGGTAATCCATTACTGAAGTACGTGATTTTGCACTTGCTGCAAAATTATGTGCAAAACCTAATGTATGCCCTATTTCGTGAGCAGATAATTGTCGTATTCTAGCCAATGCTAATTCGAGAGCTGCATGTTCTTTGTTATTATTCGGATCAAAAGGTGCCTCTGTTAGACCTAAGGCAATCATAAAATCTTGTCTTATCCTTAAGCTTCCTAAACTCACATGGCCTTTTATTATTTCTCCAGTCCTAGGATCTGAAACGCTAGAGCCATAACTCCAGCCTCTAGTTGAACGATGCACCCATTGAATCACATTATAACGAACATCCAAAGGATCTGCATCATCTGGTAAGATTTTTACCTGAAAAGCATCTTTATATCCTATGCTTTCAAAGGCCTGATTCCACCAACTTCCACCTTTTATAAGAGCAGAACGAACTGGTTCTGGTGTTCCATTATCTAAATAATAAATAATTGGCTCAATGGCTTCACTAATTTCTGCAGAAGGATCTTTCTTTTCCAAACGATGACGATAGATGTATTGCTTTTGAGTAGATTCATTTACAGGTGTAGAATAGTCGTAAAAAGATAAAGCATTAACACCTGAACGAGGATCAAATTTCCGTGTTTCATAATCAGAATCTGGTAATGCGACAAAGGAGTGATGTTGGTTCACAGTAATTGCATTTGGAGTTGGTGTAACAGAACGTAATAAATTTCCTGGATCACTCCCAGTAAAGGTTAATAACATATCAAATTCAATGTTCAAAGGGAATGCTTTAGTTCTGTCTAAATAAACAGCAGATCTTCCTTTATCGATCTTAAAAGTTCCTTGCTTACGTTGCTTTAACCTCTTACTAACACCATGAGCATCTTCTAATAAGAAAGATGTTAAATTAATTATATAGGATCCATTAATCTTTTCTTCAATTGGAAAACTATAAAGAACAGACTTTGCAAATGCCTCCTTAATGGATCGTTGTTCTAATGGATTATCTGAAGTAGATCGGTATTTTAAATTAGGTTGAACCAGTAATAATTTATTTCCAGTTTTTGTAAAATAAACAATACGTTCATTTCCTAATTGGCCACGATCTAAACCAATATCATTACTTCCAATTCCTTGACTTAAACTATTTACATAAAGAAACTCTTGATTTAAATTATCTACTGATAATAATAGTTCATCTTTTTGAGAATGATAATTAAAATTAAAAAAACCAGTATACAGCTCAGTATTATCGAGTATGGATGGAGTAATAAAATCTTTGTTTTTATTTCCTTTTTTTTGAGCATTGAGTCCAAAAGAAAATATAAATAATGTTGCCATTGCTAGCTTTACTCTTGTCATAAAAATATATATAATGAATTTAAAACTACTAAAAACAAATTAAAGAGAAGAATATCCCATTTTTTTTTATTAACCAAAAAAAAATAATTATAAATAATTACTTAGCCTTCCATTTTTATAGAATACTCTAACCATTGATTAGTTTTTTCCTCTAAAGTATTTTCCAATTTTTTTAATGTAATAGAAAGGTCTTTAATTTCTTCAGCACTGATTGTTTCCTTGGCAAAACGATTTTGAAGAGACAACTTTTTAAGTTCTATTTTTCTTATATTATTTTCTAGTTTTTTAAAAGTTTGCTGGTCTTCATATGACAGTGAAGTCTTAGTTGATTCTTTTAACTTCCAATCTTTTTTTGTTTTTTTTTCTTCAATTAATTTGGTTGAATGAGTATCTCCTTCATAGGCGCGATAATCAGAATAATTTCCTGGAAAATCTTCAATTATACCTTGTCCTTTCAAAATAAAAAGATGGTCAACAATTTTATCCATAAAATAACGATCGTGTGACACTACTAATAGACAACCTGGAAAATCTAAAAGAAAACTCTCTAAAACATTGAGTGTAACAATGTCTAAATCATTTGTAGGTTCATCAAGAATTAAAAAATTAGGATTCTGAATAAGAATAGTACATAAATATAAGCGCTTACGCTCGCCTCCACTGAGTTTTTCAACAAAGTCATACTGTTTTTTACGATCAAATAAAAAACGTTCTAATAGTTGCTGAGCAGATATTTTCTTACCTTTTTTTAATGGAATGAACTCTCCGAATTCTTGAATAACTTCAATTACCTTTTGTCTTTCCTTAACTTTTATTCCACTTTGAGTATAATAACCAAATTTCAATGTTTCACCACGAATGATTTTTCCTGTATCAGGTTTAATGCCATCGGTAAGTAAATTTAAAAAAGTAGATTTTCCAGTTCCGTTTTTACCTATGATACCAATACGATCATTTCTTTGAAAATTGTAATCAAATTGATCTAAAATAACATTGTCCTTGAAGGATTTGGAAACTTTATGCATTTCAATCATTTTAGAACCTAGACGTTCCATATTGATTTCTAATTGAACTTCATGATCATTTCTGCGTTGTTTAGTTTTTTCTTTTATAACTTTAAAATCATCAATTCTAGATTTTGATTTGGTAGTTCGCGCTTTTGGTTGTCTTCGCATCCATTCCAATTCTTTTACAAAATGACGTTTAGTTTTATGAGCCATAGTTTCCTCATGAGAAATTCTTATAGCTCGTTTTTCTAGATAATATGAATAACTTCCTTTATAAGTGTATAACTCCCCTTCATCCAATTCAATAATTTCATTACACACTCGTTCCAAAAAATAACGGTCATGGGTAACCATAAGTAGAGTCATCTTTTCTTTTATAAAGTAAGCTTCTAGCCACTCAATCATTTCCATGTCCAAATGATTAGTTGGTTCATCTAAAATTAAAAGGTCAGGCTTTTCAAGAAGAGATGTGCAAAGAGCAAGACGTTTTTTTTGTCCTCCTGAAAGAGTAGATACTTTCATTTTTAAATCCCCTAATTTAAGTTTGCTAAGCATTTGCTTATACTGAGTTTCAAAATCCCAAGCTTCATGTTGATCCATTGCCTCAAAAGCTTTTTGATATCCTTCAGAATCTTCTGGATTTAACAATGCTTTTTCATACACAGCTATCACCTGAAGAGTTTTATTATCTGAACCCAATATGGTCTCCTCCACTGTTAAATTAGAATTTAATTTTGGATCTTGAGCTAGGTATGAAATATGAGTTCCTTTCCTAAAATTAACCTCTCCCGTGTCTGAGGTGTCTTGTTGTGCAATGATTTTTAATAAAGTCGTTTTACCGCTTCCATTTTTAGCTATGAAGGCGATTTTTTGTCCTTTACTAATTCCAAAGGAAATAGGTTCAAAAATAATTCGTTCTCCATATGATTTTGAAACGCCTTCTACTGAAAGTAGGTTCATATATAATTTGCTTTAATTTTTCACAAAAGTACGGATTAAGATTAGGGGAATTGAAAATGCATATTAGATTTAATTTATTAAATAAAGAGTTAATTTAAACTAGTAAATAACAGATTTACTTATTTTTATAGTTTAAATTAAACATATGATTTCAAACGAGCAATACAAACAAATAATGGAACGCCTGGTTGCCCTAAGGCAATATCTTTGACATTGATGCCAAAAAAGTTGAAATTAAAAACCAAGAAGAAAAAACTTTAGCTCCAGATTTTTGGAGTAATGCCTCTAAAGCTGAGCTTCATATGAAAGGTTTAAGGAATCTCAAAAAATGGGTGACAGATTACAATAAACTTATTCAAGAATCTGAAGACCTTGAAGTTCTCATGGAGTTTGTTAAAGCAGGAGAGGTTAGTAGTGAGGAAGTAGAAGCACAATATTATGGTATCGAACAACTTTTAGAAGCAGTTGAGTTCAAAAACATGCTTTCCGATGAAGGAGATGATTTAAGTGCAGTACTTCAAATTACTGCTGGTGCAGGTGGGACTGAAAGTTGTGATTGGGCAGCCATGCTTATGCGAATGTATTTGATGTGGTCTGAAAAACAAGGATATAAAGTCAAAGAACTTAATCACCAGGCTGGTGAAGTTACAGGAATAAAAACTGTGACTATAGAAATAGAGGGATCCTATGCTTTTGGCTGGCTTAAAGGAGAAAACGGAGTTCACCGATTAGTTCGAATATCACCGTTTGATACAAATTCTAAACGCCACACATCATTTGCCTCTGTATATGTTTATCCGCTTGTAGATGATAGTATTGAAATTGTGATTAACCCATCAGAGTATAGTTGGGAAACAATGCGCTCTAGTGGTGCAGGAGGACAAAATGTTAACAAAGTAGAAACGGCCGTTCGCTTAAGACATCAACCTACAGGAATTATTATTGAGAATTCTGAAACTCGTTCTCAATTAGAAAATAAAAATAAAGCAATGCAATTATTGCGCTCACAACTATATGAATTAGAGCTTCAAGAAAAGTTAGCAGCAAGAGATGAGATTGAAGCCTCAAAGAAAAAAATTGAATGGGGATCTCAAATTAGAAATTATGTAATGCACCCTTATAAATTAGTTAAAGATGTTAGAACACAATATGAAGTTACCGATGTTGATGCAATAATGAATGGGCAAATAGATCCATTTTTAAAAGCTTATTTAATGAGTGTGGGACAAAAAAATATAGTCAAATGAAAGTAAAAAAGACTATTAAAACCATAATATTTGATTTAGGAGGTGTTCTAATCGATTGGAATCCAGAATATTTATACCTAGATATTTTTGAAGGAGATCGCGTTAAGATGAATGCTTTTTTTGAGCACGTTTGTACTATGGATTGGAACGAAAACCAAGATGCAGGTTACCCATTAGCCCAAGCAACAGACGACAAAATTACATTATTTCCTGAATATGAAACTTTGATAAGAATATATTATGGGCGGTGGGAGGAAATGTTAGGAGAAGCTATCTCAGGCTCTGTACAGATCTTGAAAAAATTAATTGATAATCCTCAATTTAGAGTAGTCGCCTTAACTAATTGGAGCGCTGAAACATTTCCATTAGCGCTTAAACGTT
>Ga0307986_10002273_pt1 | contig 13782 bp, 12 predicted proteins | sample EllFjometageno82_FD_203170 | JGI IMG/M metagenome (GOLD analysis project Ga0307986, IMG submission 203170) | Marine microbial communities from Ellis Fjord, Antarctic Ocean - #82 | ecosystem: Environmental > Aquatic > Marine > Unclassified | place: Southern Ocean | collected 2014-10-09
GTATGTAATGAAGTTGTCCATTCAAATAGAACTTGTTGTTGGACTTCATTAATTTTTGTTGCTGATGTGCAAGAATTTAAATTAATGGGAGCAATTAAATTAGGTACAGCGGGATCTGGAATTGGATTTGGCCCACAGCTCAAAAAAAACACAATCAATAAAAAAAATAATTTTTTCATCGTTTCAATAATTTAAGTGTCTCTGAATATGAACCATAATTTATTTTCAATAAATACCAACCTGTGGAAAAATTTGCCATGGGGATTTCCTGGCTATCACTCTGGACGTCTTTAATCTCATTTGACCAAACTAATTCTCCATCAGCAGCATATAGAAAAAGAGTTGCATATTTATTCTTAGGTAATATCAATATCGCTTTATCAATAACTGGATTTGGAAAAATTTTTGCATTGTCATTAAAATTAAACCATTGATCAAAAACTCCTTGACATCTATTATAAGTATTAACCATTATGTGATTTAATTTTTGGGTAAGAGGGAGTTGTATTTTTTCCTTCCCTGAAACTATAATTGTATCGCCATTAATATGAACTTCATATAACAAACTTCCCGATACTTCTATGTCTAGGATGCCTGTTCCTTGACTATAAGAAGCAAGAACACCCAAAGTGTCCGGCTTAGTTATTTCAGTCTCAAAACAATATTCGAATTCTACAAAATAATCGCTATAGACACAAATTTCATAGACCCCAGCCGCTAAGCCTTCCATTACTTTTCCTTGATTTGTAAAAATCGTCTGGTGAACGTACCCATTTGGTCCAATGATATCAGCTTTATATATAAAATCTGCTAACGCTTCTAAGGTTATAACTCCATTAGATTTGTTGGGGCAACTTGTGTCTTTTTTAGTTAATGTGATGTTTTGTGCTGAAAAAATATCACACACATCTCCAATTCCATTGTTGTCAATGTCGGATTGATCTTCATTAGTTATTTCAGGACAATTATCAAATTGATCTACTGTAGAATCATTATCTGAATTAGGTAATGCCTCACCTAAAACACAAAGGTTCAGTGTAAATTCAAATAAAATTCCAGTATCTTCAGAATACCCATCTTCTACAATAAGTTTCCAAATCCCTTTTGTTGAAGTACCATAAATCGAGCTTATACTTTGAGTGGGCTTAAATCTTCCTGTAAAAGGAGCTGTTCCGTTAAAAATATTGACATCAGCTTCTTGATCAAAAATGGTCTGAGTGTAATCATCATTTGAACCGCCTAGTTCACTGCTTAAAATAAATCTTGTCCCTTCGGGTGTTTCGAGATATAAAGTCAAATCTTCAAGCCAAGTATGATCCAAATCCACCACGATATCTAAATCTAAAATAGGTGAATCAAAATTCATATTAATACTCGCAACTGTTTTTCCTTCAACAGAATCAGAAGCATCCTGAAGGGTTTTGGGAACACCTAAGGAGCTTAATTCTAAACATGAAATTTGATTAGTGGTAAATGAAAATGAATCCGAAAAAGGACCTTGATTACAAAAATTTTGACTTTGAACTCGCCAAAAATACTGAGTATTTTCGTTTAAATTTTTTAAATTAAGTTGGTTTAAGGGAGTAAGAGTGTCAAGTAAAATGTTTAGAAAACTCTCCTCCTGGGCTAATTGAAGTCGATAATTATCATTATTTATTGAATCTTCCCAGATCAATTCAGAACTCAATTTTTGTTTTAAAGCTTGATTTTCAGGTGCTATTAGTAAGGGAGGGATATTTATATTTTCTCTTTGCTTCAATTCAAACTCAAATGACTCTGATAGATTTTCTCCAACAGCTAGAACATTAAACTCAAAATCTGCTGGAGATAATTCACTAAGGCCGATCAAACTCATAAAGCCTGAAGAATCATTTAAAGAATATGAAGATTTTGAAAATTGAACCTGAACTCCATCGGGCAAGTCATCTAATTGAAGAGAAAAGATAGAATTAAATTGATCTTTTCTTTCTATATCAAAATTATAGCGTATTGAATTATTTAAACAATTATTCTGCGAATATTCTTTAAAATTTATGATTAAATCTCTTGACTCAATATTAAATTCATTCTGATTGACGGCAAAAAAAATACCTCCTAAAGGTTTAACTTTAATTCGTGCTTGATTTGTATCTATATTATTAGGCACTAGAACCTGAGCAATTCCATCATTTGGAGTTTCTTCCATTAAGATAATTGGAAAAGTGATTCCTCCATCCTTAGAAAGGTAAATTTTAACCTTTGAAACGTTTATAGGTTGTTGGTTCGTTTGAGCAACATTCCAAGAAACTGTTTTAAGAGCTCCTCCTTTCCAGACAATAGTTTCGCTATTTTGTGAAGTCAATAAAAAAGGTCCTGCCGAAGGAATAACAGTTATTTCAATTTCATCCTGAGCTAGCTGGATGAAATTTTCTTTACTTTTCCTAACACTTAAACCCCACTTCATTGTTCTTCCCACCAAAGGCACTGTTTCCCAAGCACTATTTATTACTGGATTTTCTTGGGTTAATTCATTTAATAAAACAAACTCCATTTCAGGGATTGTTCTTGCTGTGCTTTGTTGAGGAGGAAGTGACCTTGCCATCGAACCAATAGCATTACTAGGCCCAAAATCAGCAGCAGTGACTTGACCGCTGTCTAGTTGCTCCCAGCAGAAAGTTAAATTATCTTGTTTTTCGAAATCTTTTGCTTTTATTTCGTAAGCAGTGCCTATTGGAATATTATAATCTGCTCCTGCATCAATCTCAAAAACATTAGATTTTAAATCCTCAAAAGTCCCACAATCTAGGGTAGAGATATTATTTAAAATATTTTGGATACTGAAATAATGAAAATAGGGATCTCCATGAAGCTGAACATTGTCTTCTCCTACAATTCCCGCATAACCCATAATGGTAGTTCCACTTCCCGGTTCTGCATTAAAACCAGTTCCTTCAGATTCAAAACTATAAGTGTGGTATGCACCAAACTGATGCGCTATTTCATGACCTGCATAATCCAAATCAAAATAATCATTACGGTATTCTCCTCCAAAAACATCGATAAATGGATGAGTAGAAAAACCCTGTCCTTTAGCGCCATCTTGACAAACACATCCGATACAGCCTGCATCACCATTAGGTTCTCCATAATCAAACAAATGACCTACATCATAGGCTTCGTTGCCTAGAACCTCATCTAGTGTTTTTTGTAACTCAGAAGAAAAATTTCCGCTAAAAGGATCTGCTCCTTCATCTTCATACATCAATGATTCATCTGAAACCAATTCAAGACGAATACTTAGTTCGTCTTCAAAAACACTACTTATTCTATTCAATGAACTTACTACTGCTCCAAAGGCGTCTTCATTATTTGCACCATTACTATCATCATCGTCTCCCCAAAATTCGGAGAATTCTGCTGTTGCAGCTATAGCAATTCTAAAAATTCTAAGTTGATTGTTTCTAGCGTTTATTTTTGAAGTTTGACTAGTTGCCTTTCTTTTAGTTATAGAATTATTCGTTTTACAAAAAAGAGACATACTTAAATCTGTTTTTGTTTTGAGATATGTAAAATGAAGATTTTTTTTTCCTTTCACAGGCTGCACAAAAAAATCAGGTCCTTCCGGAAGCTTAATCCACGCATTAACACGGTTAGAATGCAAACTAATTCGTGCACGAACTTTAGGGCGACTAATACTTTGGCCTATATAGGTTTTTATGTCAGGATATTTTTCTGAAAGACTTAAAGATAAAATAGGTGCTAATACAACTGAAAAAGTCTCTTCATCTCCTTTCTCATTAGGTAAAATTAAAAATTGTTCCTCTTTATTTTTCAGAGTAGATATTATTGTTAAAGCTTTTTTGGTTTTTAGCTGATAGAGGTTTTCTCCTACTATTTTGGTGGAAAAATAATTATTTGATAGTCTAGAATCTATTTTATTCCATGCCTGTTGACTTATCACCAATGTAGGTAAAAACAGTAAAAAAAATAATACTTTATATTTAGAAACAGACAAATTAATAAATGGTTTTTTTATCAATGCGGATCAATAATGTTGGTTAAAAATAAGGAAACAAATTAGTCTATCTATGATAATCACTTACTTTTGTCCATTAGAATAGATAGTTTCTTTGTTCGATGAAAGTTATACATGACATCAAAAATTATAAAGCTACCTCACAATCGATTTTAACGATTGGTACGTTCGATGGAGTCCATGTTGGTCACCAAAAAATCATCAAGTCTTTAGTTGAAAGAGCTAGTCAAAAAAAAATATTGGCTAATGTTCTGACCTTCTTTCCTCACCCTAGAATGGTTTTACAAAAAGATTCCAAAATTAAACTTATTGATACGCTTAAAGAAAAAGAAGTTTTTTTCAGAGAACTAGGAGTAGATAATCTAATTATTCATCCTTTTTCTAAAGAATTTTCTAGACTTACTGCACTCGAATTTACAAGAGACATACTGGTTAATCAATTAAAAACAGCTTATTTATATATTGGTCATGATCATCGCTTTGGAAGAAATCGGGAGGCAACTGTAAAAGATCTAATTGATTTTGGAAAAATATATGATTTTGAAGTCATCGTAATACCAGCACAAAACATTTCCATGGTAACTGTCAGCTCAACTAAGATCCGAAAAGCGATTGAAAAGGGAGATTTTATTCAGACTTATCTTTTTTTAGGACGTCCTTTTCTCCTCTCGGGAAAAGTTTCCAAAGGAAAAGGTGTTGGACGAACTATAGCTTTCCCAACTGCCAACATCACAATTGAAGAATCGTACAAAATCATTCCTCCTAGAGGAGTATATCTTGTTTCTATTGATCTTGAAAACACAACTCATTTTGGAATGATGAATATTGGAATTCGTCCTACTTTAGAGGGAGATAACGAAACCATTGAAGTTCATATTTTTGAATTTAATGAAGATATCTATAATAAAATATTAAAAATATCTCTTCTTGAAAAAATCAGAGAGGAAGAAAAGTTTCAATCCCTCGAAGCCTTAAAAAGACAACTAGAAATAGATAAAGAAATTTGTAAAAAAACCCTTATAAATAAAGGCTTAAAATAAATTTATTTTATTTTAACACAAAACAAACCTTCATGCTCGCACTGCAATACATCAGAGAAAACAAAGCCATCCTTTTAAAAGGTTTGGAAAAAAGAAATTTTAAACAGCCCGAATTAATTCATCAAATCATTGAATTAGATAAAGATCGAAGAAGACAACAAGCAGAATTAGACCAACACTTATCAAAAACAAATCAACTTGCTAAAAAAATTGGAAGCTTGTTTAAAAGTGGAGAAAGAAAAAAAGCTAACTTATTAAAACAAGAAACTACAGCTTTAAAGAATGAAACAAAAGTTTTACAAGAAGCTTTACAAAAGACCAGTTTAACACTATTCGATTTACGTACTCAAATTCCGAATGTACCACATGAAAGTGTTCCGTCAGGAGGTTCTGAAGTAGATAATGAAGAGATTTTTCGTTCTGGAGATATTCCCGATTTGGGAAACGAAGCACTTCCTCATTGGGACCTTGCCAGCAAATATGATTTAATTGATTTTGAATTAGGTAATAAAATTACAGGAGCAGGATTCCCCGTTTACAAAGGGAAAGGAGCTCGATTACAAAGAGGTCTAATCAATTACTTCTTGGATCAAAATACAGCAGCTGGTTATAAAGAAATGCAAGTTCCTCATTTAGTTAATGAAGCCTCTGGATTCGCAACAGGTCAACTTCCTGACAAAGAAGGTCAAATGTATCATGTCCAAAACGATGACTTATACTTAATTCCAACTGCTGAAGTTCCTTTAACAAATCTTTATCGAGATAGTTTACTAGAGTTTTCTGAACTTCCAGTTTGCTTGACAGGATACACTCCTTGTTTTAGAAGGGAAGCAGGAAGTTATGGATCCCACGTAAGAGGGTTGAATCGACTGCATCAATTTGATAAAGTTGAAATTGTTAGGATAGAAGAGCCGAAAAACGCGATGAAAGCACTAGATCAAATGGTAGAACATGTGAAATCCATTTTAGAAGCATTACAACTACCCTACAGAATATTACGTTTATGTGGTGGTGATTTAGGTTTTACGTCAGCTTTAACCTACGATTTTGAAATCTATTCAGCAGCACAAAAACGTTGGTTAGAAGTAAGCTCGATATCGACGTTCAACGATTTTCAAGCAGAACGATTAAAATTACGATATAGAGATGCTTCTGGAAATAAAAAAAGTGTTCACACTTTAAACGGAAGTTCGTTAGCACTACCAAGAATAGTTGCTGGACTACTTGAGAATTATCAAAATTCAGATGGTATTTCAATTCCTAAAGCATTAATACCTTACACAGGGTTTAATCGAATCAACTGATGATTACTTACAATGTTACTTCACAAATTGCCTCAGAGATTCAAGAGGAATGGATCGATTGGATGCAAAATAGTTTTATTCCAAAAGTTTTAGACACTCCATATTTTAGTGAAGTACCGATTTTAAAAGTTCATATAGACGAAATGTCTGATCCAACCTATGCCGTTCAGTTCAAAAGCAACTCTAAATCATTGTTAAAATCCTATTTAACAGAAAAGTAAGTTCAATATAAAAATGAAATAAAACAGCGCTTTGGAGATCAAGTATTATCTTTTGAGACAAAATTAAAACTTTTAAGCAAGCATTCATGAAACCTGTACGTGCCAAAAAAAAACTAGGACAACACTTTCTAAAAGATCTTAACATTGCAAAAAAAATTGCTGATTTATTAGATTTTAAGGAATTTAATACCGTTTTAGAAATAGGACCTGGTATGGGTGTTCTAACACAGTTTATAGTTCAAAAAAAAAAATCTCTAAATCTTATTGAAATTGATTTAGAATCTGTTGAATATCTTAAAAGAACATTCAGTTCACTTGAAACTAATATAATTGAAGGAGATTTTTTAAAAATAGATTTATCCCAAATCTTTAAAAAGGAGCCCTTTGCCATAATTGGTAACTTTCCATTTAATATTTCCACTCAAATTGTTTTCAAAACCCTTGAACACAGAAGTCAAATTCCTTTTTTTGCTGGAATGTTCCAGAAAGAAGTAGCAGAACGAATTTGTGAGCCTCCTGGATCAAAGAAATACGGAATTCTTTCTGTTCTAGCACAACTTTTTTATGAAACAAGCTACCTTTTTACTGTTCCTCCAAACGTTTTTAATCCACCACCTAAAGTGCATTCTGCAGTACTAAAAATGGTTAGAAAAAATAATTTTAGCTTGGATTGTGATGAGGTTTTACTCTTTAAAATTGTAAAATTAAGCTTTCAACAACGCCGTAAAACTCTAAGAAACAGCTTAAAAATATTTAATATTTCTGATAATATGCGAGAAGATGCTATCTTTGGACTACGTCCAGAGAAGCTCTCAGGGAAAGACTTTATCCAACTGACAAAAAGGATCGGCTATGGCAACATTTCAAATTGATACTCCCTTTTTAGAAGAAATCAAAAAACTTATTGAACAAGAGGAAAATATTATCCTTAAAAGAAAGCTTAAGCCAATACACTATGCTGACGTAGCAGAAATTATTGAATCACTTTCAATAGATGACGCCACCTACCTGATAAAAATTTTAAAAAGCGAAAATACAGCAGATGCTCTAGCTGAAGTAGATCCAGATATCCGAGAACGAATTTTAGAAAATCTATCTACCAAAGAAATAGCAAAAGAGGTTGCGAAATTGGATTCAGACGATGCAGCGGACATAATCCTAGAGCTACCTGAAGAGCGTCAAGAAAAAGTAATGTCTCAAATTGAAGATGATGAACATGTTAAAGACATTCGAGATTTATTGCGTTATAAAGAAAATACAGCAGGAGGACTGATGGCAAAGGAATTGGTCAAAATCCAAGAAGACTTAAGTGTTTTAAAATGTTTAAATGAAATACGATCTCAGGCTGAAAATGTAACTCGAGTTCATTCTATATATGTAGTAGATAAAAAAAACAGACTCAAGGGAAGACTCTCACTAAAAGATTTAATAACCGCTAACTCTAAAGATAAAGTTAAAGATATTTATATTCCTGAAGTGGATTATGTCTCAGTTGATCAAGAGAATGAAGAAGTGGCTAAAATTATGTCAAAATACGATTTGGAAGCCATACCCGTAGTAAACGAAAAAAAGGAACTATTAGGGAGAATTACGATAGACGATATTGTTGATGTAATTAAAGAAGAAGCTGACAAAGATTATCAGTTAGCTGCAGGTATTTCTAAGGATGTTGAAGCAGATGACACCATTTTTGAACATGTAAAAGCACGTTTGCCCTGGCTTTTTTTAGGGCTTCTAGGTGGACTAGGGAGTGTCTTTATATTACAAGATTTTGAGTCAATAATGGAAGAACCTTCTCTGCGTAATCTTTTTTTTTACACTCCTTTAATAGCTGCAATGGCAGGAAACGTGGGGGTACAATCTTCAGCAATTATTGTCCAAGGGTTAGCTAATGATGTGGTCAAGGGTTCACTTTTCAATCGGTTAATGAAAGAAATTGGTTTGAGCTTAATAAATGGATTTGCCCTAGCTGTTGTTATTATACTTTTTGGGTTTATATCTAAACAAGAGTTTTTAGTAAGTGTTACAATAGCCGGCTCCATGATGTTGGTTATAGTCGTCGCAGCATTAGTAGGTACTTTTGTGCCAATTATTCTTAACAAGCGCGGAATTGACCCTGCAATTGCAACTGGTCCATTTATTACTACTTCTAATGATATTTTTGGAATTTTCCTGTTTTTTTATATCGCCAAATTAGCTTTAGGATTTTAAATGAACTCAAAACAAATTCTTCATGTTGATGAAAATCACCCATTGCTTATTAAGGGTTTAAGTGTTTTTGGGTATAAAAATATATTAGCATACCATACACCTTTAGATGAAATAAAAAAAGAGTTGTTTAAATATGAAGGTTTGATAATTCGTAGTCGTTTTCCAGTAGATAAAGAAATTATAGATACTGCCTCGAATCTTAAATTTATTGCTCGAGTAGGTGCTGGATTAGAAAATATTGATGTTGATTATGCCAACTCTAAAAATATCTCTCTAATTGCTGCGCCAGAGGGCAATAGAAATGCAGTTGGCGAACATGCTATGGGACTTTTATTAGGCCTTCTGAATAAGTTGAGATTAGGACATTTAAGTATTCAAAAAGGAAACTGGCTAAGAGAAGACCATAGAGGATTTGAATTAGAAGGAAAAACTTTAGGAATTATTGGATATGGTAATACAGGTAAAAACTTTGCTGAAAAACTCAAAGGTTTTAACGTAAAAGTGATTTGCTATGATATTCAACCTAATTTAAGTAATGAATATGCAGAACAAGTCTCTTTGAAAGAGCTGCAAGAACAAGCAGAGGTAGTGAGTTTACATATTCCACAAACTCAATTTACAACTGGAATGATAAATAACGAATTTATAGCTAGAATGCGACACCCTTTTTGGTTTATTAATACCTCTAGAGGTAAAGCCGTTATAACCGAAGACCTAGTTGAGGGACTTTACTCCAAAAAAATCTTAGGCGCAGGTTTAGATGTTTTAGAATATGAATCGAGTTCTTTTCAATCTATCTTCAAAAATAAAAAACGTCCTAAAGCATTTGATTATCTTTTAAACGCAGAAAATGTTATACTCAGTCCTCATGTAGCTGGCTGGACTGCTGAAAGTCATGTTAAGTTAGCAAAAACGATTTTAGATAAAATAAAAATTTTATAAATCACAATATGAATATACTAGTTCTGTGTACTGGGAATTCTTGCCGTAGTCAAATGGCTCATGGTTGGTTAAATTATTTTTCTGGAGGAACTTTAAATATTTACAGCGCTGGAATTGAAACCCATGGTGTAAATTCTAAAGCAATCTCAATAATGGCAGAGGAAGGGATAGATATAAGTCGACACACTTCAAATCATGTAGATGAATATCAAAAAGTTGACTTTAATTTTATTATAACTGTTTGTAATTATGCTGCAGAAAATTGCCCAGTTATTCCTTCTGAAAATGCACTTCGTTTTCATTATGACTTTTCTGATCCATCGAAAATAGAAGGGAGAGAAGCTGAAATTCAAAAAACTTTTAGAAAAACTAGAAAAGAAATCAAAAACTATTGTAAAAAGTTTGTCAAAAAAATATCTGCCTAACTGACAACAAACTGAACTGTTTCTTGGGCACGTTGTTCAAGTAAGATTTTTTTTTTTGTTTTTTTAATGAATTTCGTGGCCTTCTCATCCAGATGACGAATAGTATATAAATCTACCGCTTTGGTGACCTCAACATTAAAACGAGAACGAAGCACTAAAACTAATTCTTCCAAGCGGTTGTATTTATTATTGATACATACAGAAAAACTAATAGCTGAATTTTGAATCAGCTCCACTGACATTTGATATTCATGTAGTAAATTAAAAATATGACTAATATTTTCCTCAACTATAAAAGAAAAATCAATAGAAGAAAGACGAAGTAAAACTTGATCTTTTTTAACGATATAACAAGGAACATAGGGTTCTAATGCTTTTCCTTTAGAAACCTTTGTGCCTGCAGCAGTTGGATTTTCAAAAGATTTTACAAATAATGGTATTTCTTTTCGCTGAAGAGGCTGCAGGGTTTTGGGATGAATTACCGATGCGCCATAAAAGGCTAATTCAATGGCTTCTCTGTAAGAAATTTGGTTTAACAACTGGGTGTCTTTAAAAACACGAGGGTCTCCATTTAAGACACCCGGAACGTCTTTCCAAATGGTTACAGATTCAGCATTTAATGCATATGCAAAAATAGCAGCACTATAATCAGATCCTTCTCTACCTAAGGTAGTCGAAAAATTATTCGAATTACTTCCAATAAATCCTTGTGAAACAACCAATGAATTTTTTCCGATTTTTTCTTTAATTAGATTTTGTGTCTGTTCCCAATCTAAATTTGCAGCACGATAATAATCATCTGTTTTAATACACTCACGTGCATCCAACCAAAAACTGATTAACCCCAAATGATTTAAGTAATCATTTATAATTGTTGTTGACAAAAGTTCTCCAAAACAAACAACCTGATCATAAACAAAACTATAATTAGGGGACTTATTAGTTTTAAAAAATACTTGAAGTTCTTCGAAAAATTCATTAATCAATTTAATTAGCGAGCTTTTTTTGTGATTAAAAAGTTCTTTTATAATTTGAACATGAAACTCTTTCAAAGGGACCAAACTAGGAGGTCTTTGATCTTTATTATTAAAATATTCTGAAATGATTTGCTCAAGAGCATTAGTAGTTTTTCCCATTGCAGAAACAACAACTAATGTCTCTTTATATCCTACTGTTTTTAATACGTGAGCTAAATTTTTTACTCCAACAGCATCTTTAACAGAGGCCCCTCCAAATTTAAATACCTTCATCTTTTTCTTAATGATTAACTAAATAGACTTTCATTGACCTACGATCCATTTGAACTGTATCCCAATCTCTAAGAACACTAGCACCACTCTTTTCATAAAAATTTATTGCAGGAGTATTCCAATCCAAAACATTCCAATCCAGACGTTTTGCACCTGCATTATATGCATGACGAATAAACGTAGAATAAAGTTGAGTGCCATATCCTTTGCCTTTATATGACTCTGAAACAATTAGATCTTCTAAATGAAATGTAGGACCTTTCCATGTTGAAAACCGAGAGTAAAACAAAGCCATTCCAACTACTTTACTATCAACTTCAGCTACATAACACTCAAATAATGGAATTTTTTCAAAACCATAATTCTCAATATCTGAGAGTGTTAATTCGACACTTTTAGATTCCTTTTCATACAAAGCTAATTCTTGTATTAATCCTAAAATTGCAGCACTGTCGTTTTTAATTGCGTTTCGAATATTCGCTTTCATTCTGATAGTTTAGGGAATAAAAGTAAAGCATGGCAAGCATAATACCTTAACTCCGGTTAAATTTCACATAATTAGAATAGAATGTGAAAAAATTAAAATTGTTTTTGAAGCCATTTGGTAACCACCTTAAAAAATAATTTAGGGTTTTCAGCATGAAGCCAATGACCTGAATCTGGAATAGTAAACTGCTCAGCTTTTGGAAAGTGATAATGTATTAAAGGAGTATCCGTTTCAAAAATATATTCAGAATTGGACCCTTTAAGAAAAAGACAGGGTAAATCGGATTGCATCTCAGAACTCAATCCTTCACCAACAGATTCATTTGCGTTTTTCAAAATATCAATATTCAACCTTAAGCCTAATTTATCTTTTTCGACCCAGTATAAATTTTTAAGCAAAAACATACGAGTACCAACATCAGAAACATAATTCGTTAATTGCAAATCGGCATCCAATCTATTTCTGATTTGTTTAAAGTCTAATCGAGACAAACCAATTAAAATTTGTTTATGACCTGGCTTGTATCTCTTTGGAGAAATATCGGCTACTACAAAAGCTTTTATTAGTTCTGGATTATTACAAGCTAAATGCATAACAGTTTTGCCCCCCATGGAATGTCCCAAAACTAAAATGTTTTTTAAATCATGTGACTTACAGTAATCTACTATGTCTTCTGCCATCAATTTATAACTAAACGCGTCATCCCAAAAACTTCTACCATGATTACGCTGATCTATTAAATGGACTCGAAATCCATTAGTTGACCAATTTTTAGCATGGGTCTTCCAGTTGTCACCCATTCCTAGAAATCCATGAAGAATCAATAAATCTAATCCTGTTTCACCAAGAATTTTACTATTTAAAATAGGCATTAGGATAAACGTTGAAGATACATGGGAATTACATTTTCAAATCCTAAATACAAGCTTTCGCAAATTAATGCATGTCCAATTGAAACTTCTAATAAATCAGGTATATGCTTAGCAAAAAAAGAGATGTTATCTAGATTCAAATCATGGCCAGCATTTATGCCTAAGCCCAAATCTGATGCTTTTTTTGCAGCAGCGATATATGGAGCAATCGCAGCTTCTGGATTTTTTTCATAATCAGTAGCATATGACTCTGTATATAATTCAACACGATCGGCTCCTGTTGCAAGAGCACCTTCAATCATTCGAATATCAGGGTCTAAAAAAATAGAAGTGCGAATTCCTGCTTTCTTAAATTTTAGGATTGTCTTTTTTAAAAAAATATCGTTATTAATTGTATCCCATCCAGCATTTGAAGTTAATGCATCAACTGAATCAGGCACCAAAGTAACTTGTGTAGGTTTAATGGATAGAACCAAATCAACAAACTCAGGAATAGGGTTTCCTTCAATATTAAATTCAGTGGAAATTATATCCGGAAGAGCTTGTGCATCTGTGTAACGGATATGGCGCTGATCAGGTCTGGGATGAATTGTTATTCCTTGCGCTCCAAATCGCTGCAAATCACTGGCAACTTTAAGCAAATTAGGAGTATTACCTCCACGAGAATTTCGAAGCGTAGCTATTTTATTGATATTTACACTTAGTGAAGTCATTGTTTTTTTTTGTAAAAGTAATAGCTCTAATGGGGAATTAAAAACAAATAACTGTTTTTAATTAATATCCTATAAAATATAAATTAATAAAAACCATATTCTAAGTAGTTTTGTACATTTACATCAAGAATTTAAGACATGAAGGTTGCTATTTTTACTGCATTTTTTTCTCAAGAGACCTTGACATATGTCAAATCAGTTATTCACTATTTAGAGAAAAAACAACATGAACTAATTTTAGTTGATCGTTTAAAAAAACACCTTGGTGATTCCTTCAACTATTTTGACGATGATCAAGCCTT
>Ga0307986_10002274_pt1 | contig 13781 bp, 12 predicted proteins | sample EllFjometageno82_FD_203170 | JGI IMG/M metagenome (GOLD analysis project Ga0307986, IMG submission 203170) | Marine microbial communities from Ellis Fjord, Antarctic Ocean - #82 | ecosystem: Environmental > Aquatic > Marine > Unclassified | place: Southern Ocean | collected 2014-10-09
ATTTGGATTTGCTCCCCAGTTCTTGGGTTTCTTCCAACTCTAGCTTTTCTTTTTGCTACTTTATAAGTACCAAATCCAGCAATTTTCACTGTATCGTCACCTTTTAAAGCATCTAAAATTGTGTTTGTAATTGTATCAAAAGTACGCTCAGCATCAGCTTTACTTAGGTTTAGAGAACCTGAAAGTTGAGTTATTAGTTGTTTTTTGTTCATTTTTTGCTCCAGTTATAATGGTTATTTCCTTTATTTTACATAAAAGTCAATAAATCAAGCATTTTATTAGTGTTATCAAATTTATAGAGCACAATATACTGTGATGTTGTCAAAAAGTGTTGATTTTACAAGTTTATTTAACTTTAAAATAAATTAAATAGCTAGAATAAACCTAGGTCTTTTATGTCATTAAACGTTGTAAAAAACATCAATGATAGCAATAAAAACATTCCGATTCGAAAAAAACCTTCCTGAACTTTTTGGCTTAATGGGCGTCCTAGTACTTTTTCAATGCCATAAAACATTAAATGTCCACCATCTAGCATTGGTATTGGAAACAGGTTTATTAACCCTAAGCTAATTGAAATATAAGCCATTAAGCTAATAAAAGGTAAAATACCAAATTCAGCAACCTGGCCACTGATTTTGGCTATTCTAATTGGCCCTCCTAACTGTGAGCTATCGCCAGTACCAGAGATCATACTCCCAATGTATTTAAGAGAAGAAACGCTTACATAGTAAACTTCATTAACTGCATAAAAAAAGGCTTTTGCTGGACCAAGTTTAACATGATTTACCTCATTATTATAAGCTCCGAGCTTAATACCAACCATACGTTTTATTATTTTATTGCCAAGGTTATCTTCACCTTCAACCAGGTTAGGCTTTACCCTAAAAATCAAGTCTTGATCATACCTGTTTACTGTAAAATTAATAAATTTGTCAGTAGACATCATAATAAATTTTGAAACTTCCATGATGCTTTTGACTTTATTGCCATCAATTGAAACAATAATATCATTATCCTTTAGACCAGCCACCATTGCGGGACTATTTTTTTGAACTTCGTTAATAACTGCTGGAGTAAAGTCTTTACCAGCAAAGGTATAAACGGAGAAAAATATAAGAATTGCTAATAAAAAGTTAGCTAATGGTCCACCAAATACAATTAGAGCTCTTTGATATAATGGTTTCAATACAAACAATTTATCTTGGTCTTCTTTACTATATTCTTTTATAATTTTTTCATTATCAGCTTGGCTATAAACATTTCTATCACCGAAAAATTTAACATAACCTCCAAGTGGTATTATACAAATCTTCCACCGTGTGCCTAATTTATCGTTCCATCCAAAAATTTCTTTGCCAAATCCTATTGAAAAATCCGTAATTCCCACACCAAATTTTTTTGCAATATAATAATGTCCGTACTCATGGATAAATACTACAACTAATATCAATACTAAAAATGGAAATATATAACCCAACATATGCAATTTACTTTAACTTAATTTAGAATTATTCTCAATAGTTGAAATCACTATTAATTTACTTACTGATTTTTTTTTAATACTTAGATCAAAATTTTACATCATCTAAGTAATTGAACTTGAGGTAAGTTCATGTAATCTACTTAACGTTCTCTTGAAAGGTTCTGATAAGCTTCTTGCTGAAGTTAATTTCTTTAGATTTGAAGCGCTACTAATAGTTAACTTTATTTTTTTTTCATAAACAATATCTATTAATGTAATAAATCGTTGTTGTTGATTTGAATTATTACCATCAAAATTAGGCAGATTTTCAATTAAAATATACTTGCAAGATTCTGCTATTTTAATGTAATCCTCAGCACCTATATCTTTATTGCATAAATCATTAAAATCAAACCTGCAAATACCTTCATAGTAATTCTTTATTAAAAAATTTCTACCTTTGATAAGTAAAAATTTATCTTGTCTAATTTTATTTTTTGTTAACTCTCTAAACAGCTTATTAATTATAAAATTTGTTTTTTTATTTAAGGGGTAAAAGAATTGATCGTTAGTTTTGTTTTGAGATTTTCTATAATCTTCTTTGATAATAAGCACTTGTTCAGAACATTTTCTTTTTAAAATTTTTATAAATGGAATAAATTGATCTCTTTGGAGACCATCTTTATACAAATCGTTAATCTTTATATTTGATGAAAAAATAACTTTAATATTTACATCAAATATTTTCTTAAATAAATTTCCCAATATCATTGCATCAACAATATTAGTAACTTGAAATTCGTCAAAATATATTAGATCATATTTTTTTTTTAATTCTTCAACAAATTGATCAATAACATTATTTTTTTTATTATTTTTGTTTAGAAAAACAAAATCATGAAAGTTAATCATGAATTCATTAAAGTGTAATCTCTGCTTTTTTTGATTAAAATTTTTATAAAAAAAATCTAAAATCATAGTTTTTCCTACACCAACATCTCCTTGTAAATAAAAACCAGGTATTTTTACTTTTTTAGAAAATAAATTTAAAAAAAAATTATGGTTGAAATTATCTTGATAAAAGTCATTAATAGAGTTTACAATCATAATTTGATTAACGTTAATCTCTAACTCTTTTATTATACAGTAGTCTAAGAATAATTTTTTAAAATCCATTTTCTTTAAAATCTATGCCATATTCAGATCTAGGTCCTTTTCTTAAGCCAAAAGGACCAGATATAAAGATAGTTAATGGTATTGTGCCTTTCTTTAGGTCTACACGATGCAATGTATTTGATGATCTGAATCCAATATATCCAACTGGTCTCCAAAATTTACCTTCTCTTAATGTTTCCCAATAACCATCTCTTAGAACTATAGTTATAAAAGGAAATATATGGTTATGAACTCCTTCACCATGATCATCTGCTAACATTTCATGTATTAAAATATTAAAAGGAAACCATCTGGGTCTATGTCTCATTAAAACATAATATCTGTTCATCCATGGTTTAGCTTTATTAAATTTAAGATGAGATGGACCTCTATCCAAAACAACTTTTTTTCTACCCAGTTTGCACAGTAGCCTTAAAAACATTTAATCTAGTTTTATAATTGAATTATCTTTTATTAAAAATAAATTATTATTGAGAACAAAGGGGCTGGAAATTTTTTTATTATCAATTTTAATGATTGAGCTTGTTTTTCCTGACTCAATATTAATGATAAATAATCTACCATGATCTGTTGTTAAGTAAATATTATTTTTACCTACAATAAATCCATTTGGTTTAAATTTTGGTCTATTCGTTTCATTTTCTTTTTGTTTATCTTTTTTTTTTTGTTTATCAAAAAAATATAGTGGATTTATTCTTTTATCACTTAGTAATCTTATTTTTGATCTTTTTCCCTTTTTTAACATTCCAAATATATCCGTAATTCTAGCTATGTCACCTGTTTCGCTATTAACTATCATTAAAAAACCTTCATTCGTAATTGTAAATATTAAATTATTAATAATAGAAGGCTGTACACTAGAGTTTATATTTTGTTTCCATCTTAAATTACCCGTCTTTAAGTCTATAGAATAAAATTCATTTTTATTATTTGAAAAAATAATCATTTTATTATTTGATACAATATTCGAATTTTTTAATAAAAATGTATCTTCATATATTGTGGTATTTTGTGTCGGTGTCTGCCACAGCATAACACCACTGTCTATATCTACTGCTGTTATGTCTCCGGTTGAATTATTAAAGTAAAGCACATTATCAACAATAATTATTGAATGTTTTTTTTGCGATTTTATAAAAGTATTGCTTGCTTTTATATTCCACAGTTCTGTACCATCTTTAATTGAAAAGCATCTTAGAATATTATTAAAATCAATTATAAAAAATTTATCTTTATAAGTTTTTATTTGAGAGTTAAATGGAGAAGTATTATAATTTGACCAAAGCAAATTACCATTTTTTAAGTTTAAGGCATAGTATTTTGATATATTATCAGCAACGATTAAAGTTTTTTCACTTTTTCCCAGAGTTAAAATAGGTTTTAATTTTTTTTCCTGTTTATTATAATAATTTTTTTTCCATATAATTTTTGTATTTGGATCAAATTTTATTATTGAACCCTTGTTATCATTAAAAATTAAATTACCTGATTCAAAAATGAGTTCTGGTTCATAATATTTAAAATTATCAATTTTTGAAAACTTAAACTTTGATATTTTTTTTAATTCGCCATCATAATTAATTCTTCCATTATTATTGGTAAGATTATTTGCAAGACTATTATTAATTAATTTTGATGTTAATTTTATTTTTAGATTTATATTAAATTCTTTATCTAGAAGTTTATCTTTAGTAACTTTTTCAGAAACATCTTTGTCTAAAGAAAAATCTTTATTTTCTGCTAATATTAGGTCTTTTTTATCTGTCCAAATTCCTGATTTTGTGTCCAAAGAGCAATTATTTAATAAAATTAAGAAGATAAAATATCTAAAAAAATTACTCACCAAGATCTCTATTGATTCTTTTTTGTGACTGTATTTTAATGTCATTATTACTATTTTCTAATATTAAGATCTGCTCAAAAAATTCTTTTGCTTTTTTCTTTTCATTTTTTGAGTAAAAAAATTCAGCAATTAAATATAGTGCATGTGACTTCCATATGCTTTCTGAATTAATTATTGGATTAAGCATTTTCAACAAATCATTTTCTGAAACAAGGTTCGAATTATATAATGCTTTTTTATATATAATTAGGTTTTTAATTTCTTTGTCTAGTTTTGTTTCATTTATTAATTCATCGAACAAACTATTAATCTCATCTTTGTTTTCTATTAAATTATTATCTATTAAAAAATATAAAGCTAGAGGTGAATAAGTGGCATCATTTTCTTTTACTAAATTGGCTAATTCACTAATTATTGTTTGTTTCTCTTTGGTTTCAAAATTTATTGTTATTAAATTAAATTGATCAGCTAATTTAATTTTATTTCTTTTTTTTATTTCTTCTAATGAAAAATAACCAATTATAGTAATCAGCAAAATTGAAATACCTACTATAAGTTTTTTTTTATTGTTAATGAAAAAATTTTTAATTTTTTCATTTCTTGTATTTGAATCTATAATTGTAATTTCCTCATCCATATTTATATCATATTCCTTAATACGTACTGAAGAATACCACCATTTTTATAATATTCTAATTCATTCTTTGTATCAATTCTGCATAGTGTTTTGATCTTTTTAATATCTCCAGATGCGTATTTTATCTCAACTTGCACATGGTCCGAGTGGTTAATACCTTTTTGAATCTCAAGCACCGTAATTAATTCTGACCCAGTTAAATTTAAGTTTGTTCTATTATTTCCTTCGGTGAATTGAAGTGGCAATACTCCCATACCAATTAAATTTGATCTATGAATTCTTTCATAACTTTCTGCTATTACAACTTTTACACCTAATAATTTTGTTCCTTTGGCTGCCCAATCTCTGGAGGATCCTGTTCCATATTCTTTTCCACCAATTACCACCAAATCAGTTCCTCTTTTTTTATATTCCTCTACAGCATTATAAACTGACATTACTTTTTCTTCTGGATACAATTTAGTAAAACCACCTTCTGTACCAGGAGCCATTTCATTTTTTATTCTTATATTTGCAAATGTTCCTCTCATCATGACTTCATGATTTCCTCTTCTGGACCCATAAGAATTATAATCTTTTGGTAATATTTGATGTTCCATAAAATACTCTCCAGTAGGGCTTTCTTTTTGAATGTTTCCAGCTGGTGAAATGTGATCTGTTGTTACCATGTCGCCTAAAATTAAGAGAGGTCTCGCATCTTTAATTTCCTTAAAACCCTCAGGTTTATCTGGTAAATTTTCAAAGAAAGGTGGCTTCTTCACATAAGTAGATCCTAGGTCCCAATTGTAGATACTTGTGTTTTCAGTTTTAATTTCTTGCCATTGTTTGGGTCCTTCTGAAACATTTGAATATCTCTTAATAAACATTTCTGCATTCAAAGACTCTTTTAAAGTATCTTCTATCTCTTTATTTGATGGCCAAATATCTTTTAAAAAAATATTTTTTCCATCTTTGCTTTTGCCTAGTGGCTCTTTGTACAAATCAAACTCCATATGTCCTGCAAGAGCATAAGCTACAACTAGTGGTGGTGATGCTAAGTAATTAGCTTTGATATGAGGTGATATTCTTCCTTCAAAATTTCTGTTACCAGATAATACTGATACAGCATATATATTTTTTTTTTCAATCGCCTTAACAATTTCATCGGGTAATGGCCCTGAATTACCTATACAAGTTGTGCAACCATAGCCGACTAAATTAAAGCCTAATTTATCTAAAAATACATTTAATCCAGCTTTTGCTAAATAATCAGTTACAACTTGAGACCCTGGCGCTAAAGATGTTTTTACCCATGGTTTGGTCTCTAAACCAAATTCTACAGCCTTTTTAGCTAACAAACCTGCTCCGATTAGGACATTAGGATTTGATGTATTTGTGCATGAGGTGATTGCAGCAATTAATATTGATCCATCTTTTATTTCATAATCTGTTCCTGAAACTTTTGAAATATTTTTTTCTTTTCTTTTAGTTGCATCTTCAAGAACTTTTTTAAACCCTGTAGAAGCATCAGTTAATAAAACTTTATCTTGAGGTCTCTTAGGTCCTGAAATTGTTGGAACAATTGTCGACATATCTAATGATAATGTATCTGTGAATTCAATTCCCTCACTAGCCCACAAGCCTTGTTCTTTTGCATATTTTTCTACTATATTAACTGTATTTTCATCTCTTCCTGAAAATCTTAAATATTTTAGTGTCTCATCATCAATTGGAAAAAAGCCACATGTCGCTCCATATTCTGGGGCCATATTTGCAATAGTTGCTCTATCAGCAAGTGTTAAATTTTTTAAGCCTTCACCATAAAACTCAACAAATTTTCCAACAACACCTTTGTCTCTTAACATTTTTACAACAGTTAGAACTAGGTCTGTAGCTGTTGTACCTTCTGGCATCTTGCTGGTTACTTCAAACCCAATCACTTCAGGGATCAACATTGAAATTGGTTGACCTAACATTCCAGCCTCTGCTTCGATTCCACCCACTCCCCAACCAAGAACAGATAATCCATTAACCATAGTAGTGTGACTGTCGGTACCAACTAATGTATCAGGAAATAAATAGTCTTCATCTTTAAATTTTTCTGACCAAACAACTTTTGATAGATATTCTAAATTAACTTGGTGACAAATGCCTGTTCCTGGAGGAACTATTCTAAAATTATTAAACGCTTGTTGGCCCCATTTTAAAAAGGAATATCTTTCTCCATTTCTTTTAAATTCAATATCTACATTTTTTTCAAATGAGTCTGCCTTTGCTGATTTATCTACTTGTACTGAGTGATCTATAACAAGATCAACTGCAGACAATGGATTAATAGTATTCGGGTCTATATTTTTTTCTTTAACAGCCTCTCTCATAGCCGCAAGGTCAGCAACCGCTGGTATTCCTGTGTAATCTTGTAATAAAACTCTAGCTGGTCTGTAGGCTATTTCAGTTGATGATTTTTTTGTCTTTAACCATTCTTTAATTGCCTCTATTTGATTTTTAGTGACAGACAAATCATCTTCATATCTTAATAAATTTTCTAATAAAACTTTAAGTGATTTTGGAAGTTTTGATATTCCTTCTAAACCATTTTTTTCAGCTTCTACTAAAGAATAATATTTGTATTCACTATTATTAATATTAATAGACCTTAAAGAATTATAAGAATTTTTATTTCCTGGTTTCATATAGTTTTAGATGTAGAACCCTATTATACAAACGATGAGTAACAATGACATAGCATAATTAAATCGTTTAACAAAATTGTTATTTGTGGCAAAATTCCTCAAAAACTTACCAAAAAAAGTCCATGTGGTAATACTTGTAAGGGCTGTTAAAGAGCAAACCACTATAACTGTTAATGAACTGTTTAAATAATCATCTTCTATTACAAATTTTGAAATTAAAGTGATTGCTGCCATTACACCTTTGGGATTTAAGAATTGAAATATAAAAGTATCAATAAATTTTACAGGATTAATTTTTTTATCTTCTTTGGATAATGATGAAAATGAAATTTTATAAGCTAAATAAAGTAAGAAGAGAGTTCCTAGAACTCTAATTACCTCTTGTATTAGTGGGTATTTTATAAAAGTTGATATCAATACAAAATTGATCAAGATGACTAAGGTTGTATAACCCAACCAAACTCCCAAAATTGAGGGTATTGTTTTTTTTATACCAAAATTAAAACCTGAAAAAGAAGCTACAGCATTATTTGGTCCAGGTGTGTAACCTAATGAACAAGAAATCCCAATTAATAAAAATAATTCTGGATGCATAAGATTAAGCTATAGGAAGACCATTCTCAGAATCTTGAGATGGATGAACTAATATAACCTTTCCTTCTTTATCAATTGATCCTAAAATTAGAACCTGTGAAACAATACCTGCAATATTTTTTTCAGGAAAATTACATATACCGATAACTTGTTTTCCCTTTAAATTTTCTTCATTATAGTAGTGGGTTATTTGTGCAGAAGATTGCTTAATTCCAATTTCTTTGCCAAAGTCTATCTCTATAACTAAAGAAGGTTTTCTTGCTTTTTCATTTTTTTTTACAGCAACTACAGTACCTACCCTGATATCTATCTTATCAAAAACATCATAGGTTATTTGTTCTTTCATATATTTAATATATAATAGAACTTATTTATGAGTACAGAAAATACTTCAGATCAGTTATTTAATAACTCAGTCAAAATTTTAACTGATTTAATTGCTTTTAAAACAATATCTGGAGAAGATAATAGCTCGTTAATTAACTACTGTGATGAAATTTTAAAAAAACTTGGTGCAACATCATTTAAGACTTTTGACGATGAAAAAAAGCGAGTTAATCTTTTTGCGACATTAAAAGCTAAGTACCCTAGTAAAAAAAAACCCATAATTTTATCTGGCCATACAGATGTAGTTCCAGTTTCAAAAGGATGGAACACAGACCCATTTGTAGCAACAATAAAAAATGATAAACTTTTTGGAAGAGGTGCTTGTGATATGAAGGGTTTCATTGCTTGCACACTTGCATTTGCACCAATTTATTCCAAAGCAAATTTAGACAGAGACATTCATTTTTCTTATACCTTTGATGAGGAAACCGCATGTATAGGAGCTCCGATTCTAATTGAAGAATTAAAAAAAAGAGGAATTAAAGATGGTATTTGCATCATAGGAGAGCCAACTAATATGAAAATCATAGATGCTCATAAGGGTTGTTATGAATACACAACTTACTTTGAAGGTTTAGCTGGACACAGTTCGGCTCCACATAAAGGTGTTAGTGCTGTTGAGTATGCTTCTAGATATGTAAATAAATTAATTGAGTTAAGAGAAAAACTTAAAGAAAGATCTCCAAAAGACTCTATTTTTGATCCACCTCATTCAACTCTTTCAATAGGTGGAATTTTTGGTGGTATAGCACATAATGTAATTGCTGATAAGTGTCATGTTAATTGGGAAACAAGACCAGTTGTTAAAGAGGATGGTGTGTTCTTAAATGGAGAATTGGATAAATATGCAAATGAAGTACTTTTGACTGATATGAAAAAAGTTTTTCCAAATTCCTCCATTACAAAAAGAATTATTGGTGAGGTTACAGGGTTTGATAGGGATATAAAATCTAATGCTTGCGAACTAGTTTCAAATCTAACCGGTGATAATATAAGAGAGGTTGTTTCATTTGGAACCGAAGCAGGATTGTTTCAGGAGATAGGAATAAGCACTGTTGTTTGTGGGCCCGGCTCTATCGAACAAGCTCATAAAATTGATGAATTTATAGTTCTTGATGAACTTAAAAAATGTTTAAGTCTACTTGATGGTATCAAAGGACAGTCTATTTCAAATTAATAAATTGTTAACTCACTAAATTTAATTTATAATTTTTTATGCCTAAAAAAAATACTCGAGACATGATTGGATATGGTTCTAAAAGAGTAAAAATTGTATGGCCCAATAATGCTCGTATAGCTGTTCAAATAGTTTTAAATTATGAAGAAGGAGCAGAAAATTGTGTTTTAAACGGTGATAAAAATTCAGAAATTTTTCTATCTGAAATTATAGGGGCTAAGCCTGTAAAAGGGAGACATATAAACATGGAGTCTCTTTATGAGTATGGTTCTAGAGCAGGATTCTGGAGATTACATAAATTATTCCAAGAAAAGAAAATTCCAATAACAGTTTTTGGAGTAGGTATGGCTTTAGAAAAAAATCCCGAAATATGCAAAGCTATAAAAGATGCAGGATATGAAGTAGCATCTCATGGATGGAGATGGATCGATTATCAAAATATTAAAAAGTCTGAAGAAAAAAAACACATGAAGCTTGCTATACAATCTCATAAACGAATATTTGGTGAAAGACCAAATGGATGGTACACGGGCAGGTGTAGCCCTAATACTAGAGATTTAGTTATGGAGGATGGCGGATTTTTATATGACAGTGACTCATATAGTGATGATTTACCCTACTGGGAAAATAGAGGAAAAAGGAAACAGTTAATCATTCCTTACACTCTTGATAATAATGATATGAGATTTGTTACTAATCAAGGCTTCAATACAGGTGACCATTTTTTTACATACCTTAAAGACAGCTTTGACACTTTGTATCAAGAGGGAAAGACAAGCCCTAAAATGATGTCTGTAGGATTGCATTGTAGAATTATTGGAAAACCTGGTAGAATTGAATCTTTAAAAAAGTTTCTAGACTATGTTCTAAAACATGAAGATGTGTGGTTATGCAAAAGAATTGACGTAGCTAAACATTGGATTAAAAACTATTCTAATTGATGTCAAAAAAAATTATCTTCACAAATGGACTTATTGATTTAGCTCAACCTAGATTAGGTTCTAAAGTTATATTTAAAACAGATGATTTTTTTGCATCAGCAAATAGAATTATTGACCCCTCACCCGCTGTATTTAAAGAAGGGTTATTTGACAAAAATGGTAAATGGATGGATGGATGGGAATCTAGAAGGAAAAGGACATCCGGACATGATTTTTTGATTATTAAACTTGGTAAACCAGGCTCAATTAATAAAGTAGATATTGACACTTCACATTTTAATGGAAATCAACCATCTATGATTTCATTAGAAGGTTGTTATTCAAAATCCATAAATATTAAAGATTTAAAATGGAAAACATTAATTGGTAAAAAAAAAACAAAACCAAATAGTCATCATATATTTAACACATCCTCTAAAACAGTTTTCACTCATATTAAATTGAATATATTTCCAGATGGAGGTGTTGCAAGGTTAAGACTTTACGGAAGTCTGTCAAAAGAAAATAATAAATTTGGAAATAAAATAATTAATTTGGCTTCACTATTAAATGGTGCTTCTGTTATCGCGTGTAATAACGAACACTTTGGAAAAGCAGAGAATATTTTAGCTCCTGGAAAAGCTAAAAACATGGGTGATGGTTGGGAAACCAGAAGAAGAAGAGACAAAGGTTTTGATTGGTTGATATTAAACACCATTAATGGAAAAAAAATTGATAAAATTGAAATATCAACTCATCACTTTAAGGGAAATTTTCCGAGTCACTGCTCATTACAAGCTTCTTTTTTACCCAATAAAAGATCATCTTCCTTAATTGTTAAAAGTTCAGTTAAATGGAAATTTTTATTACACAAAGTTAATTTATCAGCTAATAAAACTCATATATTCAAAAATATATTAATGAAAAATGACAAGATAAATTTTATAAAAATCAATATTTTTCCTGATGGTGGAATTTCTAGATTTAAAATTTTTGGTAAGGCCAGTTAATGAAAATTACAATTACCCCAAAACCTATTACAAAAGAAAACTTCTCTAAATTTGGGGATATGATTACAACGGCTGATATTAAACCAATTGAAATTAACGAAGGCTATGCCAAAAGATTTGATGGAATTGCTAATTTAAATACTTCAAAAGATAATGGCGAAACTACTATTTGTATTTTTTCTGCTCTAAAGAGATCTTTTCCAATGAAAATTGATATGATGGAAAAACATCCTTTAGGAAGTCAGGCCTTTATACCAATGAAACAAACTACTTTTTTAGTACTTGTTGCACCAGAGGGTAATAAACCTGACCTTAATAAGATTGAAGCTTTTATTGTTCCTCAAGAAATAGGGGTTAATTATAACCCAGGTACTTGGCATTTTCCTTTAATAGCTACAGAAGATATGAATTTTTTAGTGGTCGACAGAAAAGGTTCTGGCGACAATCTTGTTATCGAAAATATAGAAAAAGAGGAAGTAATCCTTAAATACTAAAACCCGCCGCACTAATGCGACGGGTCTATTTTTAACTATAGATTTTTCTTATTTTCTTTTAGATATAGCTAAGTGAACTACAGCACCAAGCGATGCTCCAATTATCCAAGCATATCCCCCACCACCACCTAAGTTAGCGAAGAAATCATCTAAACCTAAAAATAAGATGTTCGGCCATACAGATCCTACAGCAATATATCCTGAAAGAATCCAAGCTATCATTCCCTTGTGATTAAAACCACCATTGTAATGATACTTAGCATTTGGACTTGCATCAAACAAATCATCTATATCGATTCTTTGTTTTTTGATAATATAATAATCAACCATCATAATACCAAATACTGGTGCAAGAATTGCTCCTAAAGTATTAACAAATGGAAATAAACCCATTTGAGTAATAACAGCAACCCACATACCACCAATAATAAAACCAAAGCCAGCAGTAATTAATCCACCAGTTTTGAAGCTAATTTTACTTGGCATTAAGTTAGCTAAGTCATACGCAGGAGGTATAAAGTTGGCAACCATATTTATTCCAACTGTTGCTGCAAAAAAAGCAAATGCAGCAATAATCGTTAAACCTAGATTGTCTACTTTAGCTACCATCTCCGTCGGACTTGCTACGTACTCACCAAAAATAGCTATTGTTCCACCAGTGATCATTAAAGTTATGAAAGAGAATAAAATTACATTTCCTACTAATCCCCATAGGTTTCCTTTTTTCATTTCATCTTCATTTTTAACAAATCTAGCAAAGTCACCGAAGTTAATTACAACTGCAGCAAAATATCCAACCATGATTGAAAATACAGCTATGAAAGCTCCCATTGTTCCCAAGCCTTCAAAACCACCAGTTCGTTCTCCACCAGAAAATATAGTTCCTACTTCTGAAAAAAGTCCTCCACCGGCTTTAACCCAAATAACAATCATTAAAAATATCATTACTGCATAGACTGCTGGTCCCGCAAAGTTTAAAAACTTTTTAATAAGGTCTACACCTTGCCAAAATAAATAAACTTGGAATGCTGATACAAATATAAATGATACCCACATTACACCTGTCATACCAAGAAGCATAACCTCACCTTCCATTCCTGTAACACCAGTAATTAAAAGTGCTACCGCAGTGGATGCAGCATAAGTTTGTGCTCCATACCAGAACATTGCAACAATTCCTCTAGCCATTGCTGGAAAGTTAGCTCCAAATACACCCATACTTACACGGGCAAATACTGGGTATGGAATTCCATGTTTTACACTTGGTTTACCTGAAAGATTAACTAGCCACATTATAAAAAATCCTGCAAGAATTAATGCAGCAAATACAGCCCAACCATTTAGTCCTGATGCTAAAAATAATGATGCTGCCAAAGTATAACCAAATAAACTTTGAACATCATTAG
>Ga0307986_10002275_pt1 | contig 13773 bp, 13 predicted proteins | sample EllFjometageno82_FD_203170 | JGI IMG/M metagenome (GOLD analysis project Ga0307986, IMG submission 203170) | Marine microbial communities from Ellis Fjord, Antarctic Ocean - #82 | ecosystem: Environmental > Aquatic > Marine > Unclassified | place: Southern Ocean | collected 2014-10-09
CTACTGTCTAAAACTTCTATTAAAACTCTATCGTGTAACGGTTTAAATTTCATAAATTCTCCTTTATAATATGACCCTCATATAGATACTGGACCCACTATTTCAAGATGTTCATCAAAATTACTTCTCAAAAATATAGGAAATTAGAGATTTAATGGTTTATAGATAAATTTATGACTAAAAATTTAGATCAAGAAGGATTAAACTCAATTGTTCAAAATTATAGCTTATTTTATATAGATTTATGGGGAGTGGTTCATAATGGAATTACATTACATAATGAGGCCATCAAGGTACTCAACGAATTAGACAAAATTAATAAGGAATATGTTTTGCTCACAAATGCTCCAAGGCCAAATAATACAGTTAAAGTATTTCTAGAAAAAATGGGTCTTGATGAAAACATCCGAGATCACGTATTCTCTTCTGGTGAAGCAGCATTAAAATACCTAAAAAATAATTTATTTTCCCAAAAATTTTATCATATTGGACCACCAAGAGATTTTGATTTATTTATTGATTTTAAAAAAATGAAGTCTGAGGATTTAAATAAATCTGATTACTTATTATGTACAGGCTTATTTGATAAGCACGATACTGATTTAGATTATTATAAAAAGCTTTTAGAAAAAAAGGTTGATAAGAAAATGATTTGTACCAATCCTGATTTAATTGTTGATAAGGGAAATAAAAGAGAGTTATGTGCTGGTTCGGTTGCAATGATTTTTGAAAAAATGGGTGGTGAAGTTGTGTATTTTGGAAAACCTTATCCAGAAGTTTACAATCAATCAATTAATAATAAAAATAAAAAGATACTTTGTATAGGAGATAATTTAAATACGGATATTAAAGGTGCAAATTTATTAAACTATGACTCGTTGTTAATTAGGAATGGAGTTCATAAAAAAGAAGTTGAAGATAATGGGTTAGACCAAGTTTCAAAAAATTATGAAGTAATTTGTAATTATACTCAATTAGAGTTGAAATGGTAAAATTGATAAAAATATATAACAATCTTAGTTTAAAAAAAAAACATAAAGGATCAATAATTCTTATTGGTAATTTTGATGGTGTTCATCAAGGACATCAAAAATTATTTAATTTGGCAAAAAAATTCAAAAAAAAATTTAATTTAAACATTGGCGTTTTGACTTTTGAACCAATGCCTAAAATGTTTTTTAATAAAAAAATAAAAAATTTTAGAATTTCAAATTTGAGCCAAAAAATTAATTTATTAAAAAATTTAGGTGTTGATTTTATTATTACTAAAAAATTTAACAATGATTTTTCCAAAATTAAATCTTCAGATTTTATTAAAGAAATAATTTATAAAAAATTAAATGCAAAGTTTATATTTGTAAGTAATAACTTTAAATTTGGTAACAAAAGAGAAGGAGATGTCTCGCAGTTAATTAATTATGAATCTAAATATGGATATAAAATTATTAAGCCAGAACCCTTAAAGATAAAAAATAAAATTGCCTCCTCTTCTTTAATTAGAAATTTTTTAGAAAAAGGTTTTTTGAATAAAGCTAACAAGCTTTTAAAAAGAAATTGGTGCGTAATAGGTAAAGTTGAAAAAGGAAGAAAAGTTGGAAAAAAAATTGGTTTTCCAACATGTAACATAGATATTAAAGATTATGTTTTAGCAATGCCAGGTGTTTATGCAGTGAGAGTTTATAAAAAAAATAGCAAATCATCCATTAAGGGTATAGCTAATTTAGGGTACAGACCCACATTTAATCAAAAGAAGTTATTACTAGAGGTTCATTTATTTAATTTTTCTGGAAATCTTTATAATAAGTATTTATCAGTTGAATTTCTAAGATTTATAAGAAAAGAAAAGAAGTTTAAGAACGTAAAACAATTAAGAAAACAAATTAAAAGTGATTTATTAATCGCAAAAAATACGTAATGAGCAAATTTCAAATAAACTTACCAAAAACAGCTTTTTCTATGAAAGCCAACTTACCAGTCAGAGAGCCAGAAATTTTGAAATATTGGGAAGAAATAAACTTGTACAAACAACTTAGAAGTTCAAGAAAAGGGCAAGAGAAATTTGTGCTTCATGACGGTCCACCATACGCAAATGGAAATATACATATGGGTACAGCTCTTAATAAAATTTTAAAAGACATTATAATTAAATTTCATCAAATGGATGGAAAGGACTCTGTATATGTTCCGGGATGGGATTGTCATGGTTTGCCAATTGAATGGAAAATTGAAGAACAATATAAAAAAAATAAAAAAAATAAAAATGAAGTTCCGATAGTTGAATTTAGAAAAGAGTGTAGAGCTTTTGCAGAAAAATGGATTGGTGTTCATACAGGTCAATTTAAAAGATTAGGTGTAGTGGGGGACTGGGAAAACTATTATTCAACAATGAGTTTTGATGCTGAGGCTCAGATTGTTAGAGAGCTTGGAAAATTTTTAAAAGAAGGAAGTCTATATAGAGGATTTAAACCAGTTTTATGGTCTACTGTTGAAAAAACTGCGTTAGCTGATGCAGAAGTAGAATACCACGATCATAAATCTGATACAATTTATGCAGCATTTACCGTTGCATCATCTAAAATAAAAGAATTAGAAGGAAGTGATATTATAATTTGGACTACAACTCCATGGACTATACCAGCTAATAGAGCATTGGCATATAACGAAAGTTTAGATTACCTATTGATGCAAATTAATGAGGGTGAGTTTAAAAATAGAAAAATAGTAATTGCAGAGGCCTTACTAGAAAATGTTATTAAAGATTGTAACATTAGTAATTTTCAAACTTTAAAGAAATTTAAAGGTATAGAGCTTAAGGACTCGAAATGTCGTCATCCTTTTTATGATCTAGGGTATGAGTATGATATCCCAATGCTAGAAGCTAGATTTGTAACAACTGAGCAGGGTACAGGAATTGTTCATTGTGCACCAAGTCATGGTCCAGATGATTTTAATCTTTGTCTGAACAATGGAATTAAAGCAATAGAAACAGTCGATGGAGATGGCAAGTACACTAAAAATGTTCCTTTATTTGAAGGTCTTCACATCTTTAAATCTAATTCAGTTGTTATAGAAAAACTTAAAGAGCAAAAAAAACTTTTATCAAATGGAGAGCTTGTTCACTCCTATCCACATTCATGGAGATCAAAAGCTCCATTGGTACATAGGGCCACACCACAATGGTTTATTTCAATGGATAGTCATAAACTTAGAAGCAAAGCTCTAAAAGCATTAGATGAGACAGTATTTTATCCTAGTAAAGGGAAAGAAAGGCTGAAAGCAATGATAGAGACTAGGCCAGATTGGTGTGTTTCAAGGCAAAGAGTGTGGGGAGTGCCTTTACCTATTTTTGTCCACAAAAAAACAAAAGAAATTTTAGTTGATGACTGGATTAATGAAAATATTGCAAGTATTTACGAAAAAGAGGGCTCTGATTGTTGGTTTTCTGATGATCCTCAAAAATTCTTAGGAGACAAATACAAAGCTGAAGATTATGAAAAAATTAGTGATATTGTAGAAGTATGGTTTGATAGTGGTTCTACTCATTCATTCGTTTTAGAAAAAAGAAAGGACTTAAAGTGGCCAGCTTCAATGTATTTAGAAGGTTCAGATCAACACAGGGGATGGTTTCATTCTTCATTATTAGAGTCTTGCGGAACAAGAGGTAGAGCTCCATTTGAGTCAATTTTATCTCATGGTTTTGTAGTTGATGGCAAAGGCTTAAAGATGTCAAAATCAGTTGGTAATGTAATTGCTCCCGAAGATATTCTTAAAAAATATGGTGCTGATATCTTAAGAATTTGGGTTGCCTCATCAAATTATGCTGAGGATTTGAGAATTGATTACTCAATTTTAGATCAACACGCAGATTCTTACAGAAAAATTAGAAATACATTTAGATATTTGCTTGGCAATATTAATGATGATCTTGAAGAAACCAATCTAGATATGGTAGATATTAAAAAACTTCCTGAGCTTGAGCAATTTATGCTTCATAAAATTTATTCACTAGATTTAAATTTTAAAAAATATTTTAAGAATTATGATTTTCACAATCTTTATAAAGAATTACTAAACTTTTGTACTGTTGATCTTTCAGCATTTTATTTTGATATTAGAAAAGATTGTTTGTACTGTGACACGAAAGACTCAACTAAAAGACAGTCAACAATTTTATTATTAAAAATAATTCTCAACGCACTTTTAAAATGGTTTGCGCCAATACTTGCTTTTACAACAGAGGAAATATTTAAATTAGTGGGTAAGAAAAAAAGCATTCATTTAGAAAAATTTATAAATTTTCCGGCTAATTTTAAAAATGATAACTTAAATTTAAAATGGATAGAATTAATTAAGATAAGAGATGCATGCAATTTAAGTATAGAGGAAAAAAGATCAGCAAAAATTATTGGCTCAAGTTTAGAAGCACTATTAAAGATTAAATTGAATAAAGAGAATTTTGAAATAGCAAAAGATATTGATTTATCAGAATTATGTATTACTTCATCAGCTCAAGTTGAAAAAACTGAAAAAAATGAAGTTTTGGTTAAAACAGAAAAAGCTGAAGGTAATAAATGCCCTGTATGCTGGAAAATAAGTCCCCAACCATGTGAAAGACATGGCACTTAAATGCAATGTTAAAAAAAAATTTATATAATTTAATAATTGTTTTTACAGTTTTTTTTTTAGATAGAGTTAGTAAATATATTATTTTAAACCTATCGCAACCACTGGAAGAATTAAATTTCTCTGTTACAACATTTCTTAACTTTAACTTAGTGTGGAATAGTGGAATTGCTTTTGGATTATTTTCATTTGATCAAAATATTTATTATAATGTGATTACATCAGTAATAATATCAGTAACGCTAGTAATAATTTTGATTACATTTAAATCTAAAGGATTAGAAAGATTTTGTTATTTGATAATTATAGGAGGATCTCTTGGTAACATTTTCGATAGACTCAACTATTCTGCAGTAATAGACTTTATAGACATAAGTTATAATAATTTTCATTGGTTTATATTCAATGTTGCTGATATATTTATTTCTCTAGGAGTTGTTATATTAATTGTTTTGGAATTTTTAAAAATTAAAAAAATATGAAAAAAGTTATAAAAATAATTATTATATCTTTAATCTTAACATCTTGTCAGTCTGCAAAAGATGCGTTTACATTAAAAAAAAAGGTTAGCGCAGATGAATTTCTTGTAGAAAAAAAGAGTCCTTTAGCACTTCCTCCAGAATATGGACAATTACCTTTACCTGAGAACGTTGGAATAAATAATAATCAACTTGAAAAAGAAAAAGAAATTAAAACTTTAATTGTTAATGAGTCAAAAAACTCATCAGAGAAAAACAAAAAAAATTCGAAACCGTCCTCTATAGAAGAATCAATTTTAGAAAAAATTAGATAAATTTGATGTCAACTAAGAGTATAAAAATAAAAAATTTTGTATCTAAAAAAAAAACACCAACTCAAATAAAAAAACTTTTTAACTTGTTCGAAAGTTTAATTAATAGTGATAATAAAATTTTATCTTCTATGGATAAAAGCTATAAAGACTCTTATACCAAAAAACTTATTTCAAGTCTGAAGAATATAGCGAATGTTAATTTGATAGGAATGGGCGGATCCACTCTTGGAGCTAAAGCAATTTATAATTTTTTAGAACCAAAAAAGAAGTTTAATTTTATAGATAATTTTTCAAATTTTTTATCCAAACAAGACAAAGGAAAAAATATAAATTTAATTATTTCTAAATCAGGCAATACTCTGGAAACAATATCTAATTCAAATATATTAATTAATAGAAGAATGAAGAATATTTTTATTACTGAAAATAAAAAAAGTTATTTAATGAGTTTGGCAAGCAAACTAAAAGCTGAAGTAATTCATCATAATAATTTTATAGGTGGAAGATATTCAGTTTTATCAGAAGTTGGAATGCTACCAGCCGAGTTAATGGGATTTAAACCAGAAAAATTTAGAAGATTAAATAATTTATTAAAAAATAAACAATTCATTAACTCATTAATACAAGGTGTTTCTTGTATTTTGACACTTAATAAAAACAACATAACTAATTCTATTATTTTAAATTATGACGATCGATCAAATGATTTATTCAGCTGGTATCAGCAACTAGTTGCTGAAAGTTTAGGAAAAAAAAATAAAGGTATACTTCCAATAGTATCAGTTATGCCAAGAGATAATCATAGTTTAATGCAATATTATCTTGATGGAGTTAAAAATAATTTTTTTACTCTTTTTTTTGTAAAAGAAAGAAATTCAAATAAAATAAATAATAGATCAATTTTAAAATCACATTATTATCTTAAAAATAAAAGTTTAAATGATATTTCTTTTTCACAGTTTCGTGCTACCGAAAAAGTTTTTGCAAAAAAAAATTTACCTTATAGAAGTTTTGTAATTAGTAAAAGAAATGAGGAAATTTTAGGTGAGCTTTTTACATTTTTTATTCTTGAGACGATTTTGTTAGGTATGGCGATGAAAGTTAATCCTTATAATCAGCCAGCTGTGGAGCTGATTAAAACTGACGCCACAAAATTTTTAAAGAATAGCTAATTACCAAAGCTAATTTTAGAAATACCATAAAAACGTTCTTCAAAAATATTAATTTTGTGTGTTAATTTTACTGTATCCTTTTTATGCCTATGAATTATTAGCACTCCATCCTTATTAAGAAATTTTTTTTCTATAATATTTTCAATAATTTCATTTATTCTTAATTCTTTATACGGAGGATCAATAAAAATGATATCAAATTTTAAATTGATACTTTTATTTGATTTGAAAAAATTAAAACAATCATTTTTGATAATTTCATAATTGTTAATATTTTTTAAAGATCCTATGTTTTTTTCCAAGACCTTTAATGCTTCAGGGTAATTTTCTAAAAAAAATACTTTCTTTGCTTCAAGAGACAAACATTCCAATCCAAAAGATCCAGAACCTGAGAATAGATCTAAAACTGATGAGTTTTTGATATCAATATTAATTTTATTTGAATGTTTAATTAGATTAAATATCGACTCTTTCACAAGGTCTTTTAATGGCCTTGTATTTTTATCATTAGGTAAAAATAGTTTTCTACCTTTAAAAACTCCACTTATGATTCTCATCAGTCAATAACTTTAAATCCTATATCTTTTCTATAAAAACCATCTTTCCAATTAATCTTTTTGATTAGATTTAAAGCGACGTCTCTACTTTTCTTAAAACTATTTGATTTAGCAACAAAATTTAAGACACGACCACCGTTTGAAAAAATTTTTGACTCATTAATTTTGGTTCCTGCATGAAATATAAATTCATCTTGTGATAAAACAATTTTATCTAAATTTGTAATCTCTTTATTATTTTCATAGGTATCTGGATAACCATTTGAACATTGTACAATTGATAGAGCCTTGCTATCATACCAGCTTAAATTTACTTGATTTAATTCTTCATTAATAACCGCTTCTATTATCTTAAAAAAATTTGTTTTAAGTCTAGGCAGAATTGTTTGACACTCAGGATCACCCATTCGGACGTTATATTCAATCAAGTATGGTTCGCTCTCTATAATCATTAGGCCAGCATATAGAAAGCCTTTAAAATTTGTATTCAAATCAGCAAGAGCTCTTAAAGTGGGCCTAATAATCTTATCTAAAATTTTTTCATTTAATAGGTCACTTTCTAAACGAGAAGGTGAATATGCACCCATACCGCCTGTATTGAGTCCAGTATCACCCTCACCAACTCTCTTATGATCTTGTGCGGTACCAAAATTTTTAATATTTTTTCCATCTGAAACTATAAAAAAACTCATCTCCTCTCCCTTTAGAAACTCTTCAATTAATATCTCGTTTGCTTTTCCAAATTTTCCATTAAATATTTCTTTAACTGCTAACCCCCCCTGTTTTTTAGTTTCACAAATATAAACTCCTTTTCCAGCCGCAAGACCATCTGCCTTAACTACTAGAGGAAATTTACATTGATCTAAATAATTCAAAGCTTTATTTGTGTTTTCAAAAACACCAAAATTAGCAGTTGGAATTTTGTATTTCTTACACAAATTTTTGGTAAATATTTTTGATCCTTCAAGTTTTGATGCTAATTTGTTTGGACCAAATACTTTAATCTTATCTGTCTCTAAATAGTCAACTATACCATCAACCAATGGTTTTTCAGGGCCAATTATTACAATATCTATGTTATTATTAATTATAAATTGTTTTAATAGCTCAAAGTTATTTATATCTAAATCAACATTTATCGCTATTTCGTGTGTACCAGCGTTTCCGGGTATACAATAAATTGTCTCCACCTTCCCTGAATTTTTAATAGCATGGCACAAAGCATGTTCTCTTCCACCACTTCCAATTATCCCAACTTTCATATAATGATATATAAACTAAAAATGTTTAAAAAATTAGCAAAAATAAAATATTTACCAAATAATTTTAGAATTATTGAAGAGGGTGACCATGTAATTTGTGCAATATCAGGTAAAAAAATTTCTTTAGACCAGTTAAATTATTGGAATGTTGGGTTACAAGAGGCATATTATTCCTATGTAGAGGCTTCAAAAAAAAGAGAAGAAAAATGATTAAATTATTTCCATCTATTATGTGTCCAAATCCATTGGTCTGGGTTCTTTAAGATCATTTTTTCTAAAACTTTATTAAGTTGGAAAGTAATATCGTGAATACTTTCATTATTTGAAAATTTTAAAGGATTAGAGAATTCTACAGTAAAACTGTTTCCATTAAATCTTTCAACATGAACAGGTATTACTTCTATATTAAATTTTTTAACAAACTGAGCAGGAATAGTAGTTGTTAAAGCCTCTTCATTAAAAAATTTACAAGGAATTCCTTCTGAAACTCTCTGATCAATCATTAAAGCTATAGAAATATTTTTTCTAAAACATTTTAGAAGTTGCTTGGTTCCCGAAATTCCCTTCTTGATTTGATTCTTACATATATATTTTTTTCTTATTTTTTCCATAATTGGGTTTAAAAAATTGTTATTTAAAGGTCTGTAAATAGCAGCTAAATCTAATCCAGACTTTTCAATTTGCATTGCCATTAATTCAAAATTATTAAAATGACCTGAGACAAAAATAACAGGTTTTTTACTAAGTATTATTTTTTCTAATATTTCTTTATTGATAATTTTTATTTTGTTTTGGAATTTTAAATCTTTTCTAAAGTTTTTTATAAACATGTATTCAGCAAGAATTGATCCATAATTATTCCACATTTTTTTTAAGATATTATTTTTTTCACTATCTTTTAAATTAGGAAATGCTCTAGTTATATTTGAATAACTAACCTTATTTGATCTAAACATTGGACCAAATATTTTTGCAATATAGCCAGATAGAATTGATGAGTACTTTAGTCCTAAAATTTTAAAAATTATAAATAAAAATAAAATAACTATATATTGAAAAAAATATTTAATTTGTTTCATAAAACTTTGATTTTATAAAATTGAATAATTTATCTTTATTTTTAATTTTAAGATTAATTTTCAAAAATTTAATATTCTTATTATCAAACATTTTAACCTTAACATAATCTTTTTCAGAAGTAATAATTTTTGCATTCATTTTTTTTGCCAAACCTTTAATTTTTTCTATATCTTTTTTTTTGTACTGATAATGGTCAGGATAAATAATTTCCTGGATAACTTTAAATTTATTTTCAATTAAAGTTTTTTTAAAATCATCTGCGTTTCCTATACCGGAGAATACTAAAAATTTATCTTTTTTATTAAATATTTTTGAATTAAGCACCTCATAATTAGTAACAAATATTTCAATCTTAGGGTTATTTTTTTTAATTAATTTAATAAGATGATGGCTTTCTTTTTCTTTCCCTTTTAAAAAAACACCATCATATTTTTTTAAACTTTCTAATTTTTCCCTCAAGGGTCCAGATGGTATTAATCTCCCATTTCCAATCCATTTATTAGAATCAAAACAAACAAATTTTAAATCATAATCTATATTTTTATCTTGCAAGCCATCATCGAATATCAATATTTTTCTTTTAAGATTAATTGCTTTATCAATTATTTTTTGTCTTGTTTTGCCTAAAATTAAATCAGTTTTTTTTAAAAGATTATGCTCATCTTTTTGTATCTTATAAAATTTTTTAGCTGTAGAAATATTCTTATTAAGTTTTTTTAATATACCATATAATGAAATAGTAGTTGGAGTTTTGCCCGTACCTCCCAGATATATATTTCCAACACATACAGTTTTAATTTTACTGTTTTTTTTATTGATTTTTTTATCTAGTAAAAAATTGCTAATTTTAATTGGAATCGTTAATGGTAAAAAAATATTTGATATGAAATTTGGTTTATTATAATCCCAAAATAAAGGCTTTTTAAATTGCATCTTTGAAATAAAAATTAATTTCTTTGTAGGTATCTTTTAAAATCTTTTCACCAATTTGGCCAATCTTAAATCTGATAGCTTTGGAGGTACCTCCTTTTTTGGAAAGAAAAGTGTCTAATTTTCTTTCAAACTCTAATTTTGATTTTACCGAATGTGATATTTTATTTCTACTTAGAAATTCATAAATTTCTCTAAAATTTAAAACATTTTTACCATGTAAAATATTACATCCAAATCTAGCTGCTTCCAAGGGGTTTTGCCCTCCATGATTAATAATTGATCCACCAAGAAAAACACTTCTACAATTATTATAAAAAGATTTTGTTTTTCCGTATGAGTTCACTAGATAAATATCTGTTCTTGGGTCAATTGACGATGATGGCTCGTCTAGGTGAACTTTTAGATTAAGATTAGTTAATTTTTTTTTTATGGATTCTGTTCTGTTTATGTGTCGGGGAATAATAATTGTTAATAAATTTTTATATTTTTTCTTTAACTTTTTATGAATTTGGCCACAAAATTCTTCTTCATTAAAATGAGTACTAGATGCACACCAAACTTTTTTTGATTTAATAAATTTTTTGATACCATTCTTAATCTCATCTACCCTTTGTTCTGATTGAGTATATTTAAGATTACCAATGTATTTTATTTTTTTTGCTCCAAGTTTTTGTAAATATTTTTTTGTCTCATTATTTGATGAAAGGCATAAATTAAATTTATCAAATATTGAGTTGGCAAAATTTGAAAATATAAGCCATCTCGTAAATGTTTTTTTTGTAATTCTTCCATTTAAAAGAATAATCGGTATTTTATTATGTTTTAAATTTAACAACATATTAGGCCATATTTCTGAGTCGATAAAGAATGCAATTGATGGCTTCCAATAATTTAAAAATTTTTTTGAAAAAAAATTTACATCAATAGGAAAAAATTGATGAATAACTTTTTTGAATTTAAACTTGCTTATAATTTTTGATGAACTCAATGTATTTGATGTTATTAAGATTTGTTTTATTTTTTTATTTTCATTTAATTTCTCTACAAGTGGCACGATACTTTGTAATTCACCAACACTTGCTCCGTGAAACCAGATAAGTTTTCCTTTATTCCTTTTTTCTGAAAAAAAACAAAATTTTTCTTTAAATCTTTTTGGGTCTTCTTTTTTTTTAAATAATCTAATAATTAGAATAATTGGAGATAAAATCAAAATCAAGATAGTTAGTAGCCTATAACAAGCAATCATCCTTGTCTTTTGATTTGTTTTTCATAAAAGTTTTTATAGATTTTTGATGTATTTAATAACTCTTCATGAGTACCGGTTTGTGCTACTTGACCATTATCTATTACACAAATTTTATGTGAATTTAATATTGTAGATAACCTATGGGCAATAACTATTGTAGTTCTTCCCTTTGTTAAAAAACTTATAGCTTTTTGAATTTTATTTTCTGTTTCTGCATCTAGTGAGGAAGTCGCTTCATCCAATAATATTATAGGACTCTTTTTGAGAATTGCCCTTGCTATTGATAGTCTCTGCTTCTCTCCACCAGAAAGTCTAACACCATTTTCACCAATCATAGTTTCGTATTTATTGGGAAGTTTTTCAATAAATTCATCAGCATAAGAATGTTTAGCCGCCTCTTTTATTTCTTCTTCTGTGGCATTAAGATTTGCATAAGCAATATTATTTTTGATAGTATCATCAAATAAAGTTGTATCTTGACTTACTAAAGAAATTCCTTTTCTAAGAGAAAAAATTGAAGAGTCATAAATGGATTGTTGATCAATTTTAATATCACCATCTTTAATATTATATAACCTAGGTATAAGATTTAAGATTGTTGATTTACCAGCTCCACTTTGACCAACTAAAGCAGTCATTTTTTCACCTGGAAACTTTAAATTAATGGATTTAAGAGTTATATCTTCTTTTGTATAATTAAAATTAACATTTTCAAAAATAATTTCACCTGTTTTAAACACTAAATCTTTTACATTTTCTTTATCATTCACTTCAGGCTTTTCATCAATTACAGGTAATACTTTTCTTGCACCTGCCAAACCTTGTTGAATTGTTATGTTAATTGTAGCTAATGATCTCACTGGTTGGTAGGCCAACATCATTGCGGCGAGAAAAGAAAAAAATTTGCTTACCTCAAGTTCATTACTTGCAATTAGTTTAGCAGCTGCATAGATTAGACAAGCTATCATTATACCCGTTAAAAACTCCATAACTGGTGAAGCTCTAACCATTATTTCAGCAATTTTTTGTCCTTTTTCTTTTAACTCATCAAGAACTAAAGTTGCTCTTTTTTTTTCATAGTCTTCGTTTTGAAAAATTTTTATAATTCTGTGATTATTAAATACTTCAAATAAGTAGCTCATAAAATTACCTGCGGTATTCATTTGTTGAACAGTGACTTTACTTATTCTTTTTCCTAAAGTTCTAGCAGCACCACTTGCTAACGGAATCATTATAATTGCTATCATAGCCAATTTCCAATTTTGATAGAACATCACAGATAATAATCCAATTAAAGTTAAACTATCTTTGAATAAGTTTAAAATTGCTACACTAACAAGATTTGTAATCATACCAATATCATTAGTTAGATTGGTAATAAATTTTCCAGAGTGTTTGCTGTCAATTAATTTTGTATCTGCGCTAACTAGAGATTTAAACATATCAACCTGCATATCTCTGCTTACACCCTGCGCAACTTTGATCATTAAAATTTTAGCCAGGTATAATGAACTCCCTTTTAAAAAGAATGCTAAAATTATTAGTCCTGGAATTATAAATATCATCTTTTGATCTTGATCAATAAAAAGTTTTTTGATTGCCGGATCTAACAAGTAGGCAACTGAAGAGGTACTAGCAGCTAATACGAGTGTGAAAACAAGGGATAATATAATCTTTTTTACATATTTTTTAGTATAATCTTTAAATAATCTTTTTATTATTTCAAAATCACCTGACATTAAATTTTCCCCACTAACAAACCTAAGAAAATTATAAGACCTAAAAAATTATTAGACTTGAAAATATTTAGGCAGCTATTCATTTTATTTATATCTAGTTTGTAAATTTGAAAATAATATATTTGTAAAGCAGCCATAAATAAAAAAATAAAATAGATTAGATTGAGTTTTAGCAAAAAACCAATAATAACTAAACTTATTAGAAAGATGAAGTAACATAATTTTAAGAAAATATAAGGGTTTAATTTAAATTTTATTGAGGTTGATTTTATTCCTATAATTTCATCATCCTTTATGTCTTGAAATCCATATATAGTGTCATATCCCAATGTCCAAAATATGGCTCCAAAATACAAAATAAATGGCAA
>Ga0307986_10002276_pt1 | contig 13770 bp, 15 predicted proteins | sample EllFjometageno82_FD_203170 | JGI IMG/M metagenome (GOLD analysis project Ga0307986, IMG submission 203170) | Marine microbial communities from Ellis Fjord, Antarctic Ocean - #82 | ecosystem: Environmental > Aquatic > Marine > Unclassified | place: Southern Ocean | collected 2014-10-09
GGAAAAGGAAACGGACCTGTAAATGCTTTAGATAATGCAATAAGAGAAAATTTCTCTAAAGTAGAAAAGTACTACAATTTTTTTTCTGATTTAAAATTATTAGATTACAAGGTTAGAATATTAAACACGGGTACAGAAGCTACAACAAGAGTATTAATTGAAAGCACAGACAAGTCTGGAGTTAGCTGGTTCACAATTGGCGTTTCACCAAATATTATTGAAGCTTCTTTTAAAGCATTAATTGACAGTCTTGATTATAAACTTTTTAAAGAAAAAGCTCCTGCAAATATAAAATTAAATGCAAAATAAATTTGGTTTTATTCTAGTAAACCCACAACTTGGTGAAAATATAGGCTCTTGTGCAAGGGCGTTAAAAAATTTTGGTTTTTCAAATCTTAATATTGTTGCGCCAAGAGATCCGTGGCCTAACACTAAAGCTAGGATGACTTCTGTGGGTGCTTACAACATAATTCAAAAAACTAAAGTTTATAAAAATGTTTCTGATGCTGTCAAAAAATTTGATTTAGTTTTTGCAACTACAGCCCGAGGTAGAGATATTAACAAAAAACATATTTCAATAATTGGTTTCATTAAACTTCTATCTAAGTATAAAAAAACAAATATAGGTATTATATTTGGCCCTGAAGCATCAGGTCTCTCTAATCATGATTTATCACTATCTAATTTTATTATTCAAATTCCCACATCAAACAAGCTTAAATCTCTAAATTTATCCCATGCTGTAATTATTATTTGTTATGAAATTTACAGATCTTTGAATCTCACTAAATTTAAAAAAGAAAAAATGTTATCTAAACTAACTTCTAAAAGTTCTATTAAAAATTTAATTAAATTTCTTGAACAAATGTTGGATAAAAAAAAATTTTTTAAACCAGCAGAGAAGAAAAAGTCGATGATTTTAAATATTAATAATATTTTTGGCAGATTAGAACTAAGTGACAAAGAAATAAGGATTTTATTTAGTATATTCAGCTCTTTAAACGCGAAACAATAGATATAGTCTAATTGACAAAGCTAGTACAAAGCTTATAAAACACTCACTTATATAATGACAAAAAGAATTAACGCCAAACACAAAGTAGATCGTAGATTAAAAGTTAATCTATGGGGTAGACCCAAGAGTCCATTTAACACTAGAGCTTATCCACCAGGCCAACACGGACAAAATAAAAAAGGCAAACCAACAGATTACGGCATACAACTTTTTGCCAAACAAAAATTAAAATCCTATTATGGAAATATTAACGAAAGACAATTTAGAAATATTTATAGAAAAGCACTTACCAAAAGAGGCGATACTACAGAAAATTTGATCGGTTTGTTAGAATGTAGATTAGATACAGTCATTTATAGAGGTAAGTTTACTCCAACCGTGTTTGCGGCTAGACAACTTATCAATCATGGTCATATTACGGTAAATAAAAAAAAAGTTAATATTTCAAGTTATCTTGTTAAAGAAACCGACGTGATTGAAGTTAAAGAAAAATCTAAAACTCTAACTATTATTGATGGCGCTTTATCTAGCAAGGAAAGAGATGTACCTGAGTACATTCAATTAGACGATAAAAATAAATCTGTAAAATTGATTAGAATCCCTAAATTTGCCGAAGTTCCTTATCCAGTTATTATGGAACCAAGTTTAGTTATCGAATTTTACTCTAGATAATTTAAATTATTTTTTATTTATAAAAAGTTCTTTTAACTCACCTTTTTCAAACATTTCTTTTACAATATCACAACCACCTATAAATTCTCCATTGATATATAATTGAGGAATAGTAGGCCAATCACTATATGTCTTAATCCCGTTTCTTATCTCTTCATTTTCTAAAACATTGATAGCTTTAAATTCAACATTTAAATGTTTTAAAATATTTGATACTGCCATTGAGAATCCACATTGAGGTGCCTCTGCATTCCCTTTCATAAAAAGACAGACTTTATTGTTATTAATTATATTTTCTATTTCAATTTTTATATCCATTTTTATTTACCTTCTGTTGTAATTGATAGTGCGTGCAATTCGTTTCCCATTTTTCCTTTTAAAGATTTATATACTAATTTATGTTGTTCTATTTTTGATATACCATTGAATAATTTTGAACTAATTTTTGCCGAGTAATGATTACTATCACCAACTAAATCTTTGATTTCTATAGTAGCATCTGGGATTGAGCTAGTAACTAATTTTTTAATTTCGTCAATTGAGAGTGACATTAATAATTATTATACCATGAGTTATTAATTTTATAAAGATCAATAGTTTTAATTTTAAATTCTTTAGGTACTTCGAAGTAATCTTTTTGTACAGTAGCCACATTTTCGTTGTATATATTATTTTCTCCTAAAAACTTGCTGATTCTGCCTAAGTTTTCTGGCTCAACTTCAATTAAATACCTTCCTTGATCTTCGCTGAAAAAATACTCCATTAAATTAGTTAATTTTTTTGGTTTATCTATTTTTAAACCATACCCAGATTTAATAGTCATTTCCGCGAGTGCTAGTAACATCCCGCCAGAAGATATGTCGTGAACTGACGATACCAACTTATCATTTATCAATTTTAAGATTGCCAATCCATTATTTTTTTCGTTAGATAGGTTTATCTCTGGTGGTGGTCCGTCGGTAATTGAATAAATTTCTTTTAAAAAAACACTCTGAGACAATTGCCCAAAATTTTTTCCTATTTGGATAATAGTATTTCCATCTTTTTTTAAATATTGATTAATTCTATTATTAATATTTGAGATTAAACCAACCCCGCCAATTACAGGTGTTGGGTAAATACTTTTTTGGTTAGTACCATTATATAAAGATACATTTCCTGAAACAACAGGGTAATCTAAAAATTCACATGCCTCTTTTATACCAAGAACACATTCAGCAAACTCACCCATTACTTTAGAACTTTCTGGATTTCCAAAATTTAAACAATTAGTAATAGCAATTGGTTTTGCTCCTACTGAAATCAGGTTTCTCCAATTTTCACAAACAATTTGTTTACCACCTGTATAAGGATGAGCCTTACAGTAGTTTGCAGATGAATCTACAGTTACGGCAATTGCTTTTTCTTTTTTATGGATTCTTATTATTGCTGCATCCGAACCTGATTTTTCTACTGTATCTGTCATAACCATTTGATCAAATTGATTAGTCACCCAGTCTTTATTTGATTGATTTGGTGAAGAAAGTATCTTTAAAAGCGCATCTTCAATTTTAATTTTTTTAAGATCTTTAGTATTAGTTTTTTTTTTTGGTAATTGTGTTTTTACCCATTTTCTATCGTAAATAGGTGCTTTAGATGCAAGTGTATCAACTGGGATTTCACCAACAGTTTTATCGTTAAATTTTAACGTTAAATTGTTCGTATTAGTTGTTTTACCTATAACAGAAAAATCTAAATCCCATTTCTCAAAAATTTTTTTTGCATTTTCCTCTTTTCCATCTTCTAGTATAATTAACATTCTTTCTTGGCTTTCTGATAACATCATCTCATAGGGCGTCATATTTTTTTCACGACAAGGTACTTTTTCTAGATTAAGCTCCATTCCTAAATCACCTTTAGAAGCCATCTCAACACTTGAAGAAGTAAGTCCAGCTGCTCCCATATCTTGTATTGCAATAACTGAGTTGTCTTTCATTAGCTCAAGACAAGCTTCCATTAATAACTTTTCAGTAAAAGGATCTCCTACTTGCACGGTTGGTTTTTTATCTTCCGAATTTTCATCGAACTCAGCTGATGCCATGGAGGCTCCATGAATCCCATCTCTACCTGTTTTAGACCCAACATAAACTACTGATTTATTTATTCCCTTAGCTTTTGAGTAAAAAATTTTATTTTTTTTAGCGTGACCTACGGCCATTGCATTAACTAAAATATTTTCATTATACGTACTGTTAAATTTTATTTCACCCGCTACTGTTGGTATACCTATGCAATTTCCATATCCTCCAATCCCTGAAACAACACCATTAAGCAAAGATTTAGTTTTTGGATGATTTGGTGAACCAAAATGTATAGAGTTTAAAAGGGCTATTGGCCTTGCACCCATTGTAAAAACATCTCTTAATATTCCTCCTACACCAGTAGCAGCTCCTTGATATGGCTCAATAAAAGAAGGATGGTTGTGACTTTCAATTTTGAAAATAATTACATCGTCATCACCTATATCAATAACACCTGCATTTTCTCCAGGGCCCTGAATTACTTGTTTTCCGCTTATAGGCAAATTTTTTAAATGAATTCTAGAAGATTTATAAGAACAGTGCTCGTTCCACATCGCAGAAAAAACTCCTAACTCTAGAAGGTTAGGTTCTCTTCCAATTAGTTCTTTAATTTTAGAGTATTCTTCTAATTTTAAACCATGTTTTTCAACAATAGTATTTGTAATTTTCATTATAATTGATTCAGCAAACTAGTAAATAATTTCACTCCATCATTATTTGATATAACTTGATCTACCATTCTTTCAGGATGAGGCATTAATCCTAGGATATTTTTTTCCTGATTGAAGATACCAGCTATATTATTTAACGATCCATTGGGATTACTTTCTTCGTTAATATCCCCATTTTCATCGCAGTATTTAAAGGGTATTAAATTTTTATCTTCTAATTCTTTTAAGTGATCAATACTTGTAAAATAATTTCCTTCATTGTGAGCGATATTTAATCTTAAAACCTGATCTTTACGGTACTCATTACAGAACTTATTCTCAATATTAATAGTTTTTACATGAATATCTTTACCAATAAATTTTAAATTCTTATTTCTTAACAACACACCTTTTAAAAGCCCTGTTTCAGTTAAAATTTGAAAACCATTACAGATACCTAAAATTAAGCAGCCATTATTAGCAGCTCTTACTACTTCTTTTAAAATATTAGACTTTCCAGCTATAGCACCAGACCTAAGGTAATCACCATAAGAAAAACCACCTGGAATGACAATTAAATCAGATTTTGGTAAATCCATATCTTTGTGCCATACCATTTTATTATGAAATTGTAGTTTTTCCAGAGCTACAGCAACATCTCGATCACAATTTGAACCTGGAAATACAATTATTGATGAATTCATTCGCTATATTTTAGAAATTTCAAAATCTTCAATAATTAAATTTACTAAAAGTTTTTTGCACATGTCATCAATTTTTATTTTTGCATTATTTTCATTATTCTCGTTTATATCAATTTCAAAGTATTTACCTTGCCTCAAAGTTTTAAGAGTATTCATGCCCATGTTTTGAAGTGTTTGCTGAACAACTTTACCTTGTGGGTCAAGAACATCTTTTTTTAAAATAACTTTAACTGAGAATTTCAATTTATTTCTTCTTAAATTTTATAGATGCTGTTTCACCAAAATTAACTTCGCTTATATTTTTTTCTTCGGGCATAATACCCAATCTTCTTGCAACATCTTGGTATGCTTCAATAATATTTCCCATATCTTTTCTAAATCTGTCTTTATCAAGCTTCTTTTCAGTCTTCATGTCCCATAATCTACATGTATCTGGACTAATTTCATCGACTAATATTATTTCATTAGTTTCTTTAGTTTTGTTCCAAACTCTTCCATACTCAATCTTAAAATCAACCAATTTAATACCAACGCCCCTAAAAATACCTTGAAGCAAATCATTAGCTCTAAGTGAGATTTTATCTATATTTCTTATCTCTTTTTCTGTAGCCCATTCAAATGCATATATATGTTCTTTTGAAATAATGGGATCACCTAGTGTGTCATTTTTTAAAAAATATTCAAGCAATGGCTTCTCCAGGACAGTACCCTCAGTAATGCCTAGTCTTTTGCTTAATGATCCGGTTGCAACATTTCTAACAACAAATTCAATAGGTAAAATTTCTGCCTTCCTAATTAATTGCTCTCTCATGTTTAGCCTTTTTACAAGATGTGTTTCAATTCCACATTGGGCTAACACGTTGAAAAGATATTCGGAAATTCTATTATTTAAAACACCCTTACCTTCAATATTTGCCTTCTTTAAAGCATTAAAAGCGGTAGCATCATCCTTGAAATGCTGAATAACTAAATCTTTTTCATTCGTTCCATAAACAATTTTAGCCTTGCCTTCGTATAATTTTTTACCTTTATTCATAGAATTTATTTTTTTAAACCTCTTTTAAAAATCAAATCAATTTTTTTTGTATGGTAACTAAAATCAAAAAGTTTTTTAATTTTATCAACATGAAGTTTTTTGTTTATTTTTGGATCATTTATTAAGTTATCATAAAAAGATTTATCCGTATTCCAAGATTCCATTGCGTGTTTCTGGACCAAGCTATACGCTTGTTCTCTGGTAAAACCAACTGTTGTCAGTTCCAATAAAACTCTTTGTGAAAAAAATAGTCCATTAGTTAAGTTTAAATTCTTCAACATATTTTCTGGGTAAATATTTAAATTCTTAATTACTCTGTTCAGCCTTGTAAGAGCAAAATCCAAAGTTATAGTTGTGTCTGGTCCTATACTTCTTTCAACAGCAGAATGTGAAATATCTCTTTCATGCCAAAGAGCCACATTTTCTAAGGCCGGCACCACACTTGATCTTACAATCCTTGCAAGACCAGTTAAATTTTCACTTAAAATTGGATTTTTTTTATGCGGCATTGCTGAAGATCCTTTTTGTTTTTTCCCAAAAAATTCTTCAACTTCTAAAACTTCTGTCCTTTGTAAATGTCTAATTTCAGTAGCAAGTCTTTCAATTGAACTAGCTATTATTCCCAAGGTAGAAAAAAATTGCGCATGGCGATCTCGTGGAATAATTTGTGTAGACACAGGTTCCACTTCTAGCTTAAGTTTTTTTGCAACGTAACTTTCAATTCTAGGGTCTATATTTGCAAATGTTCCAACTGCTCCTGATATAGCGCAAGTAGAAATTTCATCAATAGAATTTTCTAGCCTTTTCTTGTTTCTTAAAAACTCTTGGTAAAAAGTTAGCATTTTTAAACCAAAAGTTATTGGTTCCGCATGAATTCCATGGCTTCTTCCAATACATAATGTTTTTTTGTGTTTAATAGCTTGTTTTTTTAATGTTACGAGTAATATTTTAATGTCATTCAATAGGATTTCTCCTGACTGTTTTAATTGGAGGTTAAAACAAGTATCAAGAACATCGGAAGAAGTCATTCCCTTATGAAGAAATCTCGCTTCTTTTCCAACCTTTTCAGTTATCGAAGTTAAAAAAGCGATAACATCATGTTGTACTGATTCTTCAATTTTTAAAATTCTTGCAACATTTATTTTTGCTTTTGACTTAACTTTCTTGGCCACTCCTTTAGGAATAATTTTTAGTTTTTCCATTGCTTCTGCTGCAGCAAGTTCAATATCTAACCAAATCTTATATTTATTTTCGTCTGACCAAATTTCTTTTAGTTCTTTTCTTGAATATCTTTCAATCATATTGTGTATGGTGGGTGATCCAATCCTTTATCTGATAATGTAAAAATTTCATACCCTGTTTCGGTTATACCTATAGTATGCTCAAATTGTGCGGATAATTTTTTATCTTTTGATACAGCTGTCCAACCGTCATCTAACATCTTTGTTTGGTAATTACCTTCGTTAATCATTGGTTCTATTGTAAATATCATTCCAGTTTGAAGTTTTGGGCCAGTTCCCTTTTTCCCATAGTGTAAAATATTTGGTTCTTTATGAAAAACCTTTCCTATTCCGTGGCCACAAAAATCTCTAACAACAGAAAATCCCTCACTTTCAACATAAGTTTGTATAGTTGACCCGATATCACCTAGGGTAGTTTCTTTGTTTAAAATTTTTATAGCTTTCATCATAGATTTATACGTAACTTCTGTTAGTTTTTTTGCTTTTACAGAAACTTCTCCAACATAAAACATCCTACTAGTATCTCCATGCCAACCATCTTTATAAGCGGTAACATCGACGTTTATTATATCACCTTCTTTCAGAATTTTACCCCCGGGGATGCCATGACAAATGACATGGTTGGATGAGGTGCAACAAGATTTTGGAAAACCTCTGTAAAATAATGGTGCTGAATAGGCTCCATTGTCATTTATATATTCATAACACAAAGTGTCTATTTGATTTGTAGTTATTCCTGGTTTCATTGCTTTAGCAACTTGGTCTAAAGCTCCAGCAGCTATTGATCCTGCAACTCTTGTTTTATTAAACGCTTCTTTAATATCTTTAATCATTAATATGAAATCTTATTTTTTTGTTTAGTATTATTCCTTTTGATGAAAATTTACAATCGTAGCAAAGTATTTTTACATTATTTTTTACAGCTTTTAACAAAGTTTTTGCGTATACAGGATCAATATCTTTTGCAATCTTAAATTTGTCACAATCTTCTCTCTGTATCACAAATAATAGGTAGGCATTAAAACCTTTTTTTGTTGCGTTGATTAATTCATTTAGATGTTTAGTCCCTCTAGAAGTAACAGAATCTGGAAACTCTGCAGTACTAGCGTTTCTTTTTAATGTTACATTCTTAACTTCAAGATAAGATTTTATATTTCCGTCTTCTAAAAAAAAATCAAATCTAGTATTTTTACCAAAGACTTGCTCACTCTTAATTTTAACTTGTGTACTAAAATTTTTAATTAAATTTTCTTGTAAAGCATGATTAACAATTTTATTTGTCAAATGTGTGTTTACGCCAACTTTAGAGTTTTCATCTTCTATTATTTGTAAAGTATATTTTAATTTTCGTGCCTTATTAACTGCCTCAGTTATCCAAATTTTATTATTTTTCTTTAGAAGACCCATCATAGATCCAGAGTTTGGGCAGTGGGCTGTCACAATTTTATTCTTTATCTTAACATCAGCTAAGAATCGTTTATATCTTTTAATCAAATGTCCTGATAATAATGGATTCTCAAAATTCATAATTAAAACCGATAATGAAAAAAGCTAAAATAAAAATAACTGCAGCAATTCTTATAATCGGTAATGAAGTACTATCAGGAAGAACGCAGGATTTAAACGTGTCATTTATTTCAAATTGGCTAAATGTTAATTGTGGAATATCTATTTCTGAAGTTCGGATTATTCCTGATGTAGAAAAAAAAATCATTTTTAACGTTTTAGATTTAAGTAAAAAATTTAAATATGTATTTACTACTGGTGGAATAGGCCCAACTCACGACGACATAACCTCTCTATCTGTAGCAAAAGCACTTAACATTAAATATATGTCTAATGCAGAAGCCTTTTCTATACTTGAGAATTATTATGGAAAAAAAAATTTTAACACACCAAGAAAAAAAATGGCAAAAATGCCCGCTGGTTCAAATTTAATTTATAACCCCTCAAGTTCAGCACCTGGTTTTAAAATTAAAAATATATTTTGTTTACCAGGCGTGCCTTCAATTCTTAGATCAATGATGCCAAATACTAAGAAATTTTTAATCAAGGGAGTTCCTACGATGAGCTTAACTATCGGTGTTTCATCTGTAGAAAGTCGTATTGCTTTGTATTTAACAAATTTACAAAAAAAATACTTAAAAGAAATTGAAATTGGTAGCTACCCATTCTTTAGGCTCGGAAAAGTAGGCGTTTCAGTTGTATTAAGATCCACCGATAAAAAAATTATAAAAAAATGCAAAACAGAATTCTTGAAAATTCTTAAAAAAAATAAAATTAAGATATACTTAACTTAAATGAAAATTTTTGATTGTTTTATGTATTATGATGAGGATTTAATTCTTGATCTTCGATTAAACTATTTAAACAAGCATGTGGACAAATTTATAATTGTAGAAAGTACATTCACGCATAGTGGTAAATCTCGTAAACTTCTCTTTGATATCAATAAATTCTTAAAATTTAAAAATAAAATAAATTATATAGTTTTGAATCAACAGCCTCTTGATTTGCAAAATATTAACGAAAAAGACTCAACGCATGAAAAAAATTCAAAATATATTCTAAATGCCGTCAAAAGAGAAAACCTACAAAGAAATACAATAATTAAAGGCCTTGATGATGCTGAGTCTGAAGATATGATAATTATTTCTGATGTAGATGAAATTCCAAATTTAAATGAGACCAACATAGAAGAAGTTAAAAATAAAATTATTCTATTCAAACAAAATTATTATTATTATAAATTTAATCTTAAAATGAGCAATTATTCTTGGCATGGGTCTAAAGCATGTAGAAAAAAAAATTTAATATCAGCTCAGTGGTTAAGAAATGTTAAAGATAAAATATATTCTTTTTGGAGGTTAGACACATTATTTTCTAATAAAAAATATCAAAATATAAAAATTATTAATAATGGAGGATGGCATTTTTCTAATATTAAGACCCCAGCTGATATTGAAAAAAAAATGAGTACTTACCTTCATCACAGAGAATATGAGCTAAACCCAGTGGGTGAAAAAAAAATTAATGAAATCATCAAAGAGAAAAGGCCTATCTATAATTTAAAAACTGATATGAGAGGCAATAAGTTTGATCTAAAGGACCAACTAATAGTAGCTGATATTGACGAGTTACCATATTATATTAAAGAAAATATTACCAAATACAAAGATTGGTTAAATTAATTTATGAATAATAATACGATAGTGACACTTGCTGATTCCAATTATTTTTTCATGTTGGAAGAGTTGATTGATTCAATCAAAAAACACGAACAAAGCAACAATATATCGATTTGTGTTCTAGACGCGGGTCTAACAAACGAACAATTCAAAATCATAGAAAAAAAAGTTTATAAAATTAAAAAAGCAAAATGGGATATTGAAGTTCCAAGCTATAAAACGATCGGTAAAGAGTGGTTAAAGAGTCAGGTTTCAAGGGCATTTCTGCCAAATTATTTTCCTGAATTTAAAAAGTATCTTTGGATAGATTGTGATGCCTGGGTAAATTCATGGTCAAGCATAGAACTTTATTTTAATGCCTGTAAAAATGGAAAACTAGGCATTACTCAAACTATGGGTCCTGGTTATAGAATAATGACAAATGTAAAATGGTTGTTTGGAAAAATAGCTTTGATTAAATCTCAGAATTATAAACACGCCAAAAGTTCTGGTATTAATGAAGCAGACTCAAGAACAATAGCATTTGCACCACACTTAAATATTGGTGTTTTTTCCTTAGAAAAAGATTCACCTTGTTGGGCTGTGTGGCAAAAAAATTTAAAAAAAACGCTATCTAAAGGGAGAGTTTTTGGTTCTGAAGGTCTGGCAATTAACCTATCTGTTTATGTTGACAATGTAGCTGTAGAATTTCTTCCTCTTAATTGTAACTGGATTCTGAGCAACCTTTTGCCTAAATATGATTCTGATAAAAAAACATTTGTAGAGCCAAATCTTCCAAATTATGAAATTGGTATTATGCATTTAGCTGCAGGTATTTGGGTTAATGGAAAAGATATGAGATTAAACAAAGTTTTAAAAATTAATATAGAAACTATCAATGGTGGTATAGAACTTAAATCGCTTAGATATGAAAACTAATTTAAATTATAGTAATAGTTAATGAACAAATTTATTATTTCAATTGATCAAGGAACAACTTCAAGTCGATCGATCTTATTTAATCTTCAAGGACAACCAATTTATTCTTCTAAAAAGGAATTTACTCAATATTTCCCAAAGAGTGGATGGGTAGAACATGACCCAGAAGAGATATGGTCCACAACTAAAAAAACGTTAAATGATGTTATTAAAAAAAGTAAAAAAATTAAAGGAAAAATTCTAACTATTGGAATAACCAATCAAAGAGAAACAACTGTTTTATGGGACAAAAAAACTGGCAAACCAGTTTATAATGCAATTGTTTGGCAGGACCGCAGACAAGAAGAATTTTGTAAGAAACTTAGAAAACAAAACAAAGAAACACTTATTTTTAATAGAACTGGTCTTTTAATAGATTCGTACTTTTCTGGTATAAAAATTAAATGGATACTAGATAACGTTCCATTAGCTAAAAAATTAATGAAGAAAAAGCAATTACTTTTTGGAACAATTGATAGTTTTTTAATATGGAGGCTTACAAGAGGAAAAGTTCATGCTACCGATGCAACTAATGCAAGTAGAACAATGATCTACAACATAACGAGCAATAAGTGGGACGAAACTATACTTAAAATTCTCAAAATTGATAAAAATATTTTACCTATCGTTAAAGATTGTGCTGATGATTATGGATTAACACACCCGTCAATTACTGGAAAACAAATTTCTATTAGTGCCGTAGTTGGTGATCAGCAAGCTGCTTCTATAGGTCAATGTTGTTTTGAACCAGGTTCATTAAAAAGCACGTATGGAACTGGTGCTTTTGTTCTTTTAAACACTGGATCAAAAATTATTTATTCAAAAAATAGATTGCTCACTACTATCGCTTACAGAATTAAAGGTAAGACTACATATGCAATGGAGGGATCAATATTTATTGCAGGAGCTGGAGTTCAGTGGCTAAGAGATAAATTAAATTTTTTTAAAAATGCATCTGAAACAGAAAATATTATTAAATCTTTAAAAGACAACAAGGGTGTCTATTTAGTTCCTGCGTTTACAGGGTTAGGCGCTCCTTATTGGGATGCAAATGCTAGGGGAGTTTTGAGTGGGCTGACGAGAGATACAGGTCCTAAAGAAATTATTAGAGCAACAATTGAGTCAGTTGCATATCAAACATATGATTTATTTGAAGCAATGAAACATGATGGCTTGAGACCAAAACTTGTTAAAGTTGATGGTGGAATGGTAATGAACAATTGGTTTTCACAGTTTTTATCTGATGTAGTTAACATAAAAGTATTAAGACCAAAAGTACAAGAAACTACAGCTTTAGGCGCAGCCTTCATGGCCGGACTTCAGATTGGTGTTTATAAATCTTTAAAAGATATTGCCAAGAATTGGCACCTAGATAAAAATTTTACACCTAAAATTAACACTAAAGAGAGAAATAATTTAGTTAAAGGTTGGTCTGCAGCAGTTAAGAAAACGTTAACTAAATCAATCTGAGATTGTGTTATTTTTACCCCCATTATTTATGTTAATGTAGCTTTACATAAAGTTACTTTTGAGTTTAAATCTTCAATTGAAAACAAGTAAATCAAATAACTAACCCAACAAAGGAAAATATGTTAAATAAATTAAAAACAATTCTTGCTGTTGCTGTTGCTTACTCTCTAGTAGTTTCATCTGCATACTCGGATGCAATTACTGACTTAGCTAAAGGTGAATTCAGTCTTTCAACTATTTCTGAAAAAGAAAGAGTTAAAGAAATGAAATGGTTCAAAGATGCTGCAAAGCCCTTCAAAGGAATGTCTATCAAAGTAGTTTCTGAAGGAATACCAACTCACGTTTATGAGTCTAAAGTTCTTACAAAAGCTTTTGAGGATGTAACTGGCATTAAAGTAACGCATCAAATAATTGGTGAAGGTGATGTTGTAATGGCTGTGCAAACTCAAATGCAAACTAACGTTAGTATTTACGATGCATATGTTAACGACTCAGACTTGATTGGTACGCACGCGCGAATGCAACAAGCTGTTAACCTAACTGATTGGATGAAAGGTGAAGGTAAAGATGTTACTTTACCAACTCTAGATCTTGAAGATTTCATAGGACTACAATTTACAACTGGCCCAGATGGAAATCTTTATCAACTACCAGACCAACAATTTGCTAACCTTTATTGGTTTAGAAAAGATTGGTTTGATAGACCTGAAATCAAAAAAGCATTCAAAGCTAAACACGGATATGACTTAGGTGTACCAGTTAACTGGTCTGCTTATG
>Ga0307986_10002277_pt1 | contig 13769 bp, 12 predicted proteins | sample EllFjometageno82_FD_203170 | JGI IMG/M metagenome (GOLD analysis project Ga0307986, IMG submission 203170) | Marine microbial communities from Ellis Fjord, Antarctic Ocean - #82 | ecosystem: Environmental > Aquatic > Marine > Unclassified | place: Southern Ocean | collected 2014-10-09
TGCCATGAGTTAATTAGGGTAATTTGTTCTTTAATTTCTTTCGGATTTAATAGTTGCATTTAGGTATAGTATAAACTAGTGACAATTCTGTACACAATATAAATTCCTGTTACTGACCATACCCACCATCTATTTTTTATGTACCATTCCATACTTTTTTTTAATTAGTTATATCACATTCGCCATCTTGATAGTTCAAGATACCCATACTATCAGCAATACAATCATTTGAATATGTATTTCCATCACAGCCGCAAACAGGGGCATAAATTAAATAACAAGCAACTACTTCATCAGCAAGGTTTTGATCTATACAGATCTCTTCAGGCTCAATTACTTCAATATCACTACAGTTAATAGATAATAGAATTAAAATAAAGAGAAGAAGCTTATTTTTCATTCCGCTAAATTAATTAATTCTTTTATAATCTTCATCTCGGAAGGTTAGTTTGAAATTAGAATTCATTAAAACCCATAAATTTGGATCTAAAATTACTTGAAGAGGCTTTTGATCAACTTTAATTCGATAAAGATTAGTTTTGTCTTTAAGCTGGACTTTTTTAATTTTTTTATTGCTTTTGAATTCAATACCAATTTCGATCGGCATTTCAATAAGTCCTTCCCAATTTTGAATTTGATTAATTTCTAAAAGAATTTCCCCTTTTTTCTTATCATAAAACCAATCACCATCCAATTTTAGCTTCCCAGGGCTATAAAGCCACTGATGAAAAAATCTACTCAGGTCTAAACCGGACACTTCTTCCATTATCCGCCTAAAATCATTTGTAGAAGCATTTAAATCTTTATATTTTGAATAATAGTTTCTAATCCCCTCCCAAAAAAGATCAGTACCTAATACGCCTCTTAACATATGCAAAACCCAACTCCCTTTTTGATAGGTTTGAGAGCTTGTTACATCTTTCATGTTTTTTAAGTTATCATGAATAATAGTATAGTTTGGGTTTTTGATATGATAGGATTCTATTTTTTCCTTACTAGATTTCAAACCTTCAACAAAAATATCGCGACCATATTGATGCTCAATAAATAATAGTGTAAAATACGTTGCAAAACCTTCACTCAACCAAACGTCATCCCAATCAAATTCTGTTACTGAATTACCAAACCATTGATGAGCAAGTTCATGTATCACAACATTTCTCCAACGTGTATTTCGATCTCCTTTTACAGAGTTTGCACTGTAGAGAATAGCTGAAGCTGACTCCATTCCTCCGCTAACACTGTTGGACTGAATATTTGCCAATTTCTCATAAGAGTAAGGCCCTATGTATTCACTATAAAACTCAAGCACCTTTTTTGTAGGCTCGGCAAAATCATAAAACCCCGCATTTCTATCTTGCTTAAAAACCCATGTTTGAATTGATTTACCATCGAATTCATCAACATATTGTACGGCAAACTCCGCCACACCTAAAACATAAAGCCAGGGTGCAATAGGGACTGATTGTTTCCAATGCGTGCGTTTTTGATTTCCATCTAAGTTAGTTTCTTCAATTTTCAATCCGTTGGAAATTACTTGATAATGATCAGGTGCCGTTACAATGAACTCGCATTTTGCTTTGTCGTATGGATGGTCAACTGTTGCCAGCCAATTCCTCCCTAGATTTGGCCAATTATCACTAAAAAAAGTTCTATCACCATATTTATTATTTCCAATTTTTAGGCCTTCTGATGGAATCCCTTGGTAATGTATTGTAAACTTTATCCTATTCTTTTTTAAAGGAACTTGATTAGGGTATATCCAAAGTTCATCTTCTTCATGTAAAAACTTTAACGAAATACCGTCTGATTTTACATTTTGAACAATCATCCCTTTGTTTTTTAATTCTTTAGAAGTACTAATCAAATCAAGTCTTATTCTTTCAACTCCCGTTTCGAGGACTCTGAGATCAACCGTAACTATACAGTTGATTATATCTGAAGTATCAGAGAGTGTTATGTTAAAAACGTAATTGATTACGTCAATTTTATGATTTTTAGGATATGGGTCAGAATTTGCGTGAGCAATATGATTGAAGACAGATATCAGTATAAAAATAAAAAAATAGAAAAACTTCATTATGAAAATTCTTCTGACTTTTGTTTTCTTCTTTTTTAAAAATGCTCTTTTCATTGTAAAACCAATTTATCCCTAATTTATAAATTTTATTATAACTTTAAATTATTCTTAAATTGAGATTGTTTTATTATTGTTTAAAAAATTATGTTACATGAAAAAAAATATTTTAATTCTAATCTTTTTTATTCTTAAAGCGCCCTCTCTAATCTGCCAAGACAGGCACTATTATCAATCAGATTTTTCAATAAAAGAATTTAAAACACGTAGATCTGTAATATTTGATAAAATTGGAGTCAATGGAATCGCTTTGATTCAAAGCGCACCAACTGTTGCCGGATTCAAGATTTTTCGGCAAACCAATACATTCTATTATCTATGTGGTTTAGAAGAAGGACACGCCTATTTACTTCTTAATGGAAAAAACAGGACAACAACAATTTATTTACCCCATAGAGAGGAATCCAGAGAAAATAATCAAGGAAAAATATTATCCGCTGAGGATGCCAATTTAATTCAAAAACTTACTGGATTGACTCGTGTCCGTCCTATTGAATTTCTTGGTAATGACCTTATTAGTTCAGGTTTAATAAAAGCAGAAACTCCTGTATTGTATACTCCATTAAGTCCTGCGGAAATGGGCAATGATAGTCGAGATGAAATTCTCAGCGGTCATGCGAGAGCTGCTGCAGACCCTTGGGATTCCAATATAACTAGGGAAGCAAAATTTAAAAGATTGTTAAGTGAGCGTTTTCCAGAATTTGAGATACAAGATCTATCTCCTTTATTAGATTCTATGCGATTGATAAAGAGTCCTCGAGAAATTGATCTTATTTCTAAAGCAACTGAAATAGCAGGATTAGGTATTATTGAGGCCATGCGTTCAACCAAACCTGGAGTATACGAGTATCAACTTGATGCTGCTGCTAAATATATTTTTTATCAACATGGAGCACAGGGAGATGGATATCCATCAATCATCGGAGGTGGAGAAAATTCTTTTATGGGACATTATTTCAGGAAAACAGATGTTTTGAAAGATGGAGACTTAGTTCTTATGGATTATGCACCAGATTATCGTTATTACACAAGTGATGTCACAAGAATTTGGCCTGTTAACGGAAAATTTGATAAAGCTCAAACTGCTTTATATAATTATATTAAGGAATATAGGGATGCATTATTTAGTCATTTAAAACCTGGAATTACGTCAAATGAAGTATTAGACAACGCTGCTGCCGATATGCAACAATATCTCATTGGTAAAACCTTTAAAAAGCTCTCCCACCTCAAAGCTGTTAAAGAGGGATTAAAATTTAGAGGACACTTTCAACACCCAGTTGGAATGGCAGTACACGATGTCGGCCAATTACGTAATATTCCTTTAAAGCCAGGGATGGTGTTTACAATTGACCCCATGATATGGATCCCAGAGGAAAGGTTGTACATTAGAATTGAGGATATTGTTGTGATTACAGAAACAGGTGCGCGTAATTTAAGTGCATTTGTACCCTCTTCAATTTCTGAAATTCAAAAAATAATAAAAGAAAAAGGACTTACTGAGTTAAGGCCTGTAAATTAATTACTTCTAAAATAAATTAGACAATACTCTCATATCTATATGATATTTTCAATTATATGAAACTAAAAGAAAGATACATTACTATCCAACACAAAATTTAACGTAATCAATTTTTGTTCTGTATTAATCATTTTTCCAAGACGTTTCTGTTCATCTTCATTGTAAACAAATGATAATAAGCATTCAGATTAAACTCTATATAATGGTACAAAAATTTCTCTCAATTAAAAAGGGATGTTTAGATAGCTTAAGATTAAAAATCTAATATAAACTTAAAAGATTTTTCTAACTTTAGAATATGGATAATTTGATCAAAAATAAAAAAACATTAATTACTACTTTGTTTTGTTACTTGAATCTTTGCATATCTCTATTTTATAAAATAGCTAAGAGAAATGTTTAGAAAATTTTTTTTACCTATTATACTAGTTTTTATCCTTCTAAACACATTGATTTTTGGAGGGATAAGAATTTTTTTTAATTTAAATGATGTTCCCATTTATGACTATAGATTAATTTATGATTTTATATTAAGCAATAATAATGTCAATCAGTTTAATAATTTATCTGAATTATTGGGGTACAAGAAAAATGATAAGCTTTTAATAATTCATGCTGATGATTTGGGCTTATCTAACTCTGTCAATCAGGCTTCCTTCGAGGCGTTAAATAATAAATATGTAAACTCAGCAAGTGTAATGATTCCCGCACCTTATTCAAACGAAGTGGCTGACTATTTTAAAGAAAACCCCGATATAGATTTAGGTCTTCACCTGACTTTTACATCTGAATGGAAAGATTATAAATGGCATGGAATTAGTCAAAAAGACTCTATTTCATCTTTAATAAATGGCAATGGTAATTTTTTTGAAAAGAAAAAAGAAGTTATCAAAAATTCTAATCCACAGGACATAAGGAGAGAATTACAAGCGCAGATAGATTATGCAATATCTATTGGAATAAAGCCAACACACCTTGACAGTCATGAAGGGGTATTATTTTTTTCACCAGAATTTTTCAAAATTTATCTTGAGGTTTCAGAAAAAAATAGACTTCCTGTTTTTGTTCCAAAACTTTTAGCACCACATTTTAATAATGATTTTCCACAACCTAAAAATTTAGTTGTCATAAAAATGTATATGGCTGATAAAAACATAACTTTTAAGAATTGGCCTTTATATTACGAATCAATACTGAATAATTTAGATCCAGGATTAAATGAAATGATCGTTCACCTTGGTCTAGATAACAATGAAATGAAAAAAATCACTTCAAATAGAATTGCTTTTGGTTCAAAGTGGAGAAATTTAGATTATGATGTAGTATCTAGTCCCGAATTTAAGGCATCACTAATTAAAAATGATATTAAATTAGTAACATGGCGCGAAATTAAAGACATATTATATCCTCAAATAAATTAAAATAAGGGAAACAATGCTCTATTTTTTAATCTAGAAGATGGTAAAAAAAATTTCTTAAAATTAACTAGGGGATTTTAAATTAAATTATTAGTCCTTAGGATGATTTTCCAAAATTTATAATTGATATTTTTTATCTTTACGGCATGAAAAAATACACAAGTAAAGCTGCGATAATTTTGTATATAAATATGTTGATTGGTCTTACTCATGGACTACATCAATTAGGGGTAATAAATTTTGTTCCAGATTCTTATTATTTTATAATTCCAGTATCTTTCTTACTTACTTTCGCGATATGGAATGCTTTATTGGTATTCGATAAAAAAAAATGAGAAAAATACAATCCATTCTCTTTTTAAAGTGTCCAAGGTGTCGAAAGGGGGGGCTATTGGTTGGACACCCTTATAAACTGAGAAACCTTAATAAAGTTAATGAAAGCTGTGCCGCTTGTCAACTCAACTTTAAAATTGAAGCAAGTTTTTTCTATGGGTCAATGTACGTTTCCTATGGCCTAGGAGTGGCTTTAAGTATTGCGGTTTACATATTGCTTTCACTTTTAGGAATGATGGATAAACCCCTCAGTATCTTTTTTATCATTTGCGGAACCCTGATTGCTTTAATGCCTTATATAAATGCCTTATCCAAGGTGATTTGGGCAGGATTATTTTTTAAATATGACCCTAACTCTTTGAAAAAAAAACATTGATTTATGATTAACAAGCAACCAATATAAAAGAATAATTATAAACTCCATAATCTGTAAACCTACTGACTTACTAGCTTATTTATTAGCTTTTATTATATTTACTATTAATTAAAAAATTTACAATGAAAAAACTATTATTATTATTTATTTTGGCGTTAAGCATAAGTGCTTGTAACAACGCTGTTAAAGAAGCTCCTGTAATGGATGCGGTAAAAAACAACGGTGAGCCTGATGGACCTCACACTTCTTCTGAATGGAAAATATGGGCTTATAGTACAGCTGCACCTTCATATATTGCTTCAGGTTGTACGGTAGTTGATGTTGATGGAACTTTACTGAGAGAGGGAACAAATGGGTGGACAGCTATGGCAGCTAATCCAAGAGGAATGGCTAATCCTGAAAATGGATGGAATAATCCTCATGAGGCAATGCCTATGGTAGGTGATGCCCAAGCCATGAAATGGGCTATGGCATATATGGGGGGAAAAACACCTCAGATAGACCACGATGGATGGGCATGGATGCTTCATGGCGATATGGGAGAAGATAATACTAAGCATTTAGTTTTCAATAAAGAGGATGCTGCTGAAGGTCAGTGGATTGAATCAGGATCTCACTTAATGCTATTTCCAAAAGACCCAGCTAGTCTAGAGGGAAACACTACCGACTTTATGTCTGGTGCTCCTTATGTCATGTTTAAAGGAACTGGTTACGATCATCTTATGATTCCCGTGGAAAACTATTTTGAATATCAACCACAACAATAAATGAATATTGTTTAATAACCCCTTCTTAATGAAGGGGTTATTATTTGTATCTAAATCAAAATTTACTAATTCAATCAGCTCCTTAGGCTGTCCATCCTCTGAACTTATTGTCTTTCCTTTTGGAACTAGATAGTAAATCAGTTTATTCAGTAAATCTGAAACTCCGATAGGTAATGGTATAACTCTTAGTTAAAATCAATTCTTTTCGAGCTGCACAGTAAAATGTCGCATGATAGGTGATTCCCATTTGATGGAATAACCCCTTTTGGCTTCCTTACGAGTGTCAAATACTTAACTAATTCACAATATTTCCAATTATATCTCAAATATTTTTTATAAAAAAAATTAATTAATATTTAATTATATTTAAGAATAAAGTTAATTGCAAAAAATGAAAAAATCGAAGATTTATTTAATATTACCCTTATTTATTGCCTTAAACTTTGCTTACAGTCAAAGGCCAAACACGAAGAAGATATCAGTCCCATATATTCAATCTCCTTTAAATCCATTAAATAAAAATATTGAAAAATATGTTTCTAAAATAGTGAATTACTCAACTATATTTCAAATATCAAATTCCCAATTAATTTTAAAAGGTTACGAAAAGGTTACTTCATTCGGAGAAGCAGATTTAGAAATAAAGTTTGTCATAAATAATGCTTCTTTTTCGAGTAAGGTTTTCAAGGCAAAATATAAGAAAAAAGTTAATGATAGTACATACGTTGATGCTGAGGGAGGAAAATACAGGGTTGAAGCAACAATTAATTTCAGTAAATACATTAAGGATTTAAAAAATGACAAGCTATTAATTTCAAACGAAGGAGTAAATATTACGAATCAATTTACTTCTGATTTAATCAAGGATTATAATTCTGCGGTAAAGCAACATAACAATAATAGAAAATCAATTGCAATTAAAATATTTAATGAAAATGCTATAGAAGGAATAAGAATATTTAGAAATAGTATGAATAATAAATTTGGTTACCCGTTAAAGTTCTACAACATTCCATTTGCAAGAGGCAGAGGAAGAAAATTCGATTATTCAGATTTATCAAGATCTTTTGAAAATATTGAAATAATTACAGAAATTATACAAAGTGCTTTTTCAGAACCAAATCCTCCTAGATATGGAAATTATAGCAGTGAAATGACAAATGAATTGTCTAAAAAAATTAATGATTGTATTAAAATTTGGGAGAATGCCATTAAAGAATATGTGCCAAAGAAAAAACGAACAAAAATTGGTGACAAAATAATTGATCATTTATATATCAATTTAGCCACAGCATATTTTTTGAATGGTGAGTTGAATAAAGCTTCTGAGAATCTTAAAAAAGTAAAAATAAAAAAAAGTGAAATTAAAGCAGCGAAACAATTTAGTTCTAAATTGGAGGACATTTCAAATAGACTAAAGTTACAATGAGAAAAATATTCATTTTTCTTTAGTATTTTGTTCTAAGGAGAGTATTAAAGAAAATAGTAGATGATGAACTTCATTCAATCAAGACGTAAGGAGTTGGGATACTTATAGTGTGACTAAAATGTATTGGATGTTTTACGCAGCATTTTGTGTTTAATCAAGACATAGGAAGTTGGAACACTTCTAGTGTGACAATAATGCAAAGTATGTTTCGAAATACATATGAATTCAATCAAGACTTATCAGGATGATATGTTACTAATATTAGTGCTTTACCTTCTAATTTTAATGCAGGTTCTGGCATAGTAAGTCCTAACTTACCAGTCTGGGGGGAACTTGTCCTTAAACTACAGGCATATCATCTTCAGTAGGTTCTGAAATACACTTTATCAAGAATGAAACAAGCTACTAATGAAGTAAGTGAAAACTTGCCTTTGTTTGTGTGAATTAAAAGGTTAGTTTATATTCGCGACCTACTAATCATAAATCAATTAAACAAAAAACATTGAAAGTTTCTTTAGAAAAACAAATTTCAAAATATTCTGATTTTACAAATAAAGAGTACTTAATTATTAAAAGTTACTTTAAGAATAAGATGCTTAAAAAAGGAGAAATTCTTCATTCCACAAATATTATTTCATTGAAACTGGATTAATTAGATATTTTATAATTAATAACGGAGAAGAAATAACTGGAGGATTTTTTTTTGAGGGAGAAGGGTACACCGATTCAAATAGTTTTATCACGAATAGTTATTCTAGACAGACTGCGCAGGTCATCGAATGTTCTTCGCTACTTTTTATATCTAGAGCAGATTTAGAAAAATTACATAAAGAGGTCTCCAAATTTGAACGAGTCGGTCGAATTTTAGCAGAACAAGCGCTTTTAAATATTCGAAATAAAATAGACAACCACATGCTCCTAGATGCCAAGAAACGTTATTTAAATCTTATAGAATGTCGTCCTAGTGTAATAAGAAGAGTTCCTCAACATTACATTGCTAGCTATTTGGGAATAAAACCACAATCCTTAAGTAGAATTCGTAAGAACTTATTATTCTGATTTCTTAACATATGTTAACGTTTAAAAACTGGTTTATATTGACTTTTGCGTGAATTTAAAATAATTAAAAAAATATTAACAGTGAAAATACTAATGTTTGACTAACAGCTACGCCAGCTGAAGGATATGCCTTTTTTGGATGGTCAGGTTATGCTACGGGAAGTACAAACCCGTTAAGTGTTAGATATGACTGGAAATAATGACATAACAACTAATTTCACTAGAACACAGTATACAATTACCGTTGGAGTTGTTGGAAAAGGAACAGTCTCACAAGAATTAACCAGTTCTGCTAAAACATCTGAAGATTATAACTCTGGTAGTGTGGTAAGTTTATTAGTAAGTTAAATAACAGAAAAATGAAAATTAAAAATTACTTACTAACAGCCATATTGGCTTTAGCAGCTTTGACTACAATATCTTGTAGTCCAGATGACGATCAAACCGCTATAGTGGATGATGTGTTTATTGGGGTAGGGAAATGGAAAATTAAAAAATCTTTAAATAGTTCTTCTAATAAATCTATAGCCTGTGATTTAAATGAAATTATATTTAGATCCGATAATTCATTTAAGATAGTTACTGATAAGGCAATACTAACAGGAAAATATAGTTTTGATGGGGCAACTACAATAAGTTTAACCAAATCATCATCACCAACTGGAAGTATAACAAATCTATTAGTTGTGGGTGGGGATATTAGTTTCTCTATTGAGTTATCGAGTGGATGTACTCAAGAAGCTGAAGGTGAGAAAGATGAAACATATGATGAAACTGAAGATATAAATTCAGGAACATCATCATCTACATTAACCGATACAGAATCGACTACTAGTACATCGACTATCGATACAGGCACAACTACTACAACTACCGATACGAGTACATCGACTACCGATATAGAATCTAATACGAGTACATCGACTACCAATACAGTTATCAACACAACAGGAGTTATTGTAGGTCAAGGTGTCTATACAGTAGCCACAAACATAACTATTAATTTATCTGCTGGTGAAACAAATACCCCAAAACCAGAAGGTTATGATTTGGATTGGTTGGGTATTGAAAAGATAGGTGAGGGCACTGGTAAGATATTTATTATTAGACCAGATGGTTCTAGATGGGTATACGATGAGTACACAAATCGAGGAATTGATGATGGGGCAAGTGTTTTTCTAACAGCTATCGCCGATGAAGGTTATAACTTTGTAGGATGGTATAGAAACGGTAATATTTGGGATCCAAATTCTCATAGGATTTTTGAGTTGGATGGTGAGGATCTTTTACTACAAGCAAAATTCGTTAGGAATAACTATACACAACACCCTCTATACAGTAAGTTAGATCATTTCTCAACACCACTTGATTATGTTAAGGTATTTATGGAAGATGCCTCATCATATGGTTGGGATTTTGAGAGTACAGTAAAAAGAATTTCAATAGAAAATAATACTGGTGCTTATTCATTATACTCATGTGGTGGAGTAGATGCTATTCATATTAACTTAAACCAAAATGGTGGTGGTGATTCATGGAGCACATGGGATTTTGCTCACAAAATGATGATTATATATCATGAACTAGGTCACGATTTATTATCGTTAACTCATATATGTGTACCTGGACAACATATGACAGGATGGGATAGTTGTGATGGTGATACTAGTCCACTATTACATAATGGTAGAGAAATAAACCAACAAGATATAAAATACAACTCAGATGATCCGGTAACTGATTGGAATAGAGCCACAAAAGATATGTTTGAACTAAACAAACAAGAGTATTTATATTGTGACTAATAGCAATAAACAATCTATCCAATGAATAAAAAAGTATTGTTAACAGGTGGAGTAGTAAATTGGACACCTACAGCTGCTGGAACGTATACTACCAAAGTTCAGCACACAATGGAATGAATGGGACTATTACAGTTCAATAACAGGCATATCATCTTCATTAAGTTCTGAAATACACTTTACCAAGAATGAAACAAACTACTAATGGAGTAAGTATTGACTTGCCTTTGTGATAGATAGAGTTATTTATTATTAGGTATATTTAACTATCTAAAAACCAACACAATGAAAAAGCTACTTATTATTTTACTGTTTGTTCCAATAGTTTCTTTTGGACAAGATTATTATGTTTCATCAAAAGGAGGTCTAAATGTTCGTGAAGCTCCTAATTCAAAAGCAAAGAAAGTAGCAACACTTCTTTACGGTCAAAAAGTTACAATAGAATCTAAAACAGGTATTAAATTGACAATAAATGACACTGATAAAAAAACAGGAATAACAAAATTTATTGAAGGGGAATGGGTAGAGGTAACTTCTGTAACAAATATAAAAGGATATGTTTTTGATGGATTTTTAAGTAGAAACAAAAAAACCGACTCTTTTTTAACAAGAAATAATGGTACTATTTGGACAAATGGATTCTCTACGTATACTTTTTCTGAGGATATGCCTGATTACATAGACATCTCATCCTGCGACCCTTGTAACACACCTAGTACTGAATGTAATATGTGTGGTTATAGTTGGATGAAAGTTGATATAGATTCTTTTTCCTTTGGCAGTAATTATCAGAATGACTTTTTTTATGACCAGGTTTCTACTCGATTTTATGAAAAAAATAAAACAATATGGAGTGTTAATTTTAAAAGCGGGAATATTGTAGAATATAATACAGATAAATTAAAATGGATACCTGCTGATTCAGACCCATTTGAAATTGAAAAAATACGCTTGAAAAATAAACCAATACTAGATTTCATTAAATTAAAACAAAAGGAAGATGATGAATATATAGATGAAGAATTTCTGTAGATTCTTAAACAATAGACATATTATCTTCAGTAAGTTCTGGGATTTATAATTCTTTAAGTATTAAAGGTACAGGGTTGTTAGATAATAGTACCATAAAATAACAAACTCCATAAAAGTAAAACGATTTGGTTTCCAATAGGGGGGTCAGAAGTAGGTTTCAGCGCAACTATTTTGAGCTATTTTCTGAAGTTTAAGTACTGGAGTATTTCCAATTATGTCTAAAATGTTTTTTATAAAAAATTAATTAATATTTTATTTATTCTGATTAAAAAAAGTAGTTAAGTTCTCAGCTTTTTTTCTTCTTCTTTTTTTTCTTTTTTTTCTTATCCTTTCTTTCTTCTCTGCCTTCAGCCGTTTTTTGCATCATATACTCCATTTTCCCGTTAGCAAAGTCTGAATCGTCTTCTCGCCAACTTTCATTCCAATTAGGATTTTTAGTCATAGATATACTTGTGTCTTTTCTTAATCTGAGATTTATTTTTTCAGGAAAATTATAGTTTAAATTAGGAAAATTAATAGCTCTGACGGATACCTCTTTACTTGGGTCGGACATCATACCTTCAACTATTATCTTTTTACCTCTGAAATTCGATTGATATGGATAAAATTCATAGACAACTTTTCCAGTTTTATCAAGAAAAATATTAGCACTAGTTAAATTTAAATCAACCACTCTAGTTTGGTCTAATGATAAAACTTTGGATCCATTTGATTCAAAATCAAAATAATTTTCAAAATCAATCATTCTAATAAAATATTCAATATTTACTTGATCTCCCATACCAAGGGCATTAGCCATAACCCCAGTTTCTGAACTAAGATTAATATTATTTATATCCATTGAGGTGACTAAATTAACTTTACTAATCTTTTTTATAAAGGCATCAGTGGGTTCATAATCATCAAACATCCTCTTGAATTTAGAGCGGAGTGGATCTTTAAAATATCCAACTTTCTCAGTATAAATTGGTTTCATTTTATATTTATAATAATCATTCATGATATCTTTCCTACTAAGTAAAAAATTATAATATTCTTCTTCCCCGAGTAAATTAATTTCACTTAATCCGATTGTATTCAATAGATCAAATGATTTATCATAAATATCATTTTTGTCTTTTTTATGATCAAGATTATCTAGTATAATATCTTTTTCACTTATATTTCTTATTGATAAAATTACATCCCCCAGATTCCCATGTTTATGATTAAATGTCATAAAAAATAGAAGAGAATCGTTTTGAAATTTGTAGTGATAATTTAAATCCTCATATTCTCTAGTTGCCTTACTAGCATCTCCTAACATATTTGCTCCTGGCATATTCGCAAGAGCCTTGTCCATAATTTTGCTGCCTAATTTGTTTGACTTATCCTGTAATTTTTTAAGTAATTGAGAATTCACCTCCATTGCAGGAAAAAATAAAAAAAGTAAACCAAGAATTAAGGAACGTATGTTATAACTTTTCGTAATCTTCATAAGATTGTATTTTAACTAATATATGTTTTTATTTCTAAATCAAATAAAAACTAAGAGAATTATCAGGTTGCACTTATTTATTCTGCTATTCCAGATAGTCCAAACTATAATATTATTAAGGGTTTACATTTTTTTTTCTTCCCTAACAAAACTCTTTGGGGAAGATGTCCATCCTCATTTAGCCTAGATGTAACAGCAAGTAATAGTTCAGACTATACACTAAGCGGAACAGACAGAAATGGTAATATATCAGGTAGTGACCCTAACTTAACCTTTAGTGTTTGGGATACCATCAGTTTTGTTGTGAACGCCTCCGGTCATCCATTTTATCTTAAGACAGTTGCAGGAACAGGAACAGGTGACACTATAAGTGGTTTAACAAATAACGGTACAGAAAGTGCAACAATTTCTTGGACA
>Ga0307986_10002278_pt1 | contig 13769 bp, 15 predicted proteins | sample EllFjometageno82_FD_203170 | JGI IMG/M metagenome (GOLD analysis project Ga0307986, IMG submission 203170) | Marine microbial communities from Ellis Fjord, Antarctic Ocean - #82 | ecosystem: Environmental > Aquatic > Marine > Unclassified | place: Southern Ocean | collected 2014-10-09
AAAAGGAACATCCGCAAGTTCTGTGAACCCTTTGTCAAATATTTTTTTAGTAAATTTTACAAGCTTTTCATATCCTCTAACATCATCTTCGTTAATTTCTTTAATCTGTTTTTTCATTTGATCTTCATCACCTGAATAGTCAAATTTTTCTCCATCTTCAAAAATAAATCTATACCAAGTTTTAAGAGGGGTAAGCTTTATGTAATTTTCAGGTTTTTTGTTAAATAATTCAAAGAGCTCCTTAATCAAATAAGGTGCTGTAATTACAGTTGGTCCAGCATCAAACGTAAAACCATTTTTTTTAAAAACTCTAGCTCTACCTCCAAGGTCTAGATGTTTTTCAATTAACGTAACATTATGATTTTTAGCTTTTAATCTAAGAGCGGCAGCTATTCCACCAAAACCAGAACCAATGACAATAGATTTCATTTAGGTAATTTATAGTTTTTTTAAAAAATTGTAAGGTAATTATGAACTAATCTTCTTTAGTGCGACTTTTGTTTCTTCTAAATCTTTATTAAAAAGCGTATCCAGTTTTGATTTATCTACAGAAGTACTGATAATTTTTTTAACAGACTCTACTGCTATTTTAACTGACACATCTTTTATTTCTTTTAGAGCTGCTACTTTCATTTGAGTAATTTTATTTTCTGCTAGTTTTTTCTTAATTTCAGTTGATTTATGAAATTTATCATTCATCTCAATTATAAGGTGATCGCTATCTTTTTTCGCTTGTTCTAATATATCATTACTTACAGTTTGAGCGGTATCTAATTTACTCTGAGCATTATTTAATAAGATTTTTGCTTCTAATCTTAGTTTTTCACTTTCATCAATTTCATTTTTGATATCATTGATGAGTTTATCTAATATCTCATTAATTTTATGTGGTACTTTTAAATAAACCAATCCACCTAAAAAAATTAAAAAAGATATTGCTACCCAGAAAGTAGAATCAATTACCATAATATTTACCTATTTTTTTTCTTGATAGATCGTCAACTATTGCAGAAATACTGCTACTATTAACTTCAGCACCTATTAATCGCTGAAGTAAGTCGGTAGATGTTTCCACTGCTATTTTATTAATTCTTTCTGGCGCCTTGCCCCTAAGCTCCTGTATTTCAGCTTCTGTTTTATGAATTTCCTCAGAAAGCTCCTTCTCTAAAGTTTCCTTTTTAACATTAATATTTTTTAACAATTTCTCTTTTGCTTGATTTAAGATGCTTTTTGCTTCCTTCTTACTTTTATCAATGATTTCTTCGAATTCCTTTATTTTTAATTCGCTTTCTTGTCTTTGTTTTTCTGCTGCATTAACATTTTCTAGAATTTGAGATTTTCTTGCTTCAAGGTTTGTACTAATTTTTGGCAATATAAATCTAGAAAGTAGAACAAATAATATTGAAAAAGTTATAGTTAACCAAAAAACTTGAGAAGCCCAAAACTCCGTATCAAGTTGTGGCATTCCTGCTTTCTCTGCTGCATTTACAGCAGAGCTAAGAAAAATAGATAAAAATAAAAGTTTACCCATCAATACTTAAAAAGCGAAAAGAATGATTAACGCAACAACCAAACCAAATAGTCCAGTTGCTTCTGCTAAAGCAAAGCCTAATAATAAATTAGGAAATTGTTTTTGAGCTGCAGACGGGTTCCTCATAGCACCTGTTAAATAGCTACTAAAAATATTCCCAATCGCAATTCCTGCACCCGCCAACGAGAGTACCGCTATTCCTGCCCCGATCATTTTTGCTGCTTCTAACTCCATTATATCCTCCTTATGTTAGTTAATGGTGTAAATTTAATGCATCATTTAAATAGATGCAGGTTAAGATTGCAAAAACATATGCTTGAAGAAAAGCAACTAAGATCTCCAAACCAGTTAAAGCAACCGAAAAACTCAGTGGAAGCCATCCACCAACTATCCCGAGACTTATTACAAAGCCTCCGAAAACTTTCATCATAGTATGACCTGCGAGCATATTAGCAAACAAACGAACTGAAAGACTAATAGGTCGACTTAAGTATGAAATAACTTCAATAATAATTATTAGTGGTAGTAAAACTGTTGGAACACCACTTGGCACAAATAACTTTAAATAGCCCAACCCATGCTTCATAAACCCTATTATAGTTACTCCAGTAAAAACAAAAAAAGCCAAAACAAATGTAACAATTATGTGGCTAGTTACAGTGAAAGAATAGGGCATCATGCCAAACATATTACAAAACAACACGAACATGAAGAGTGAAAAAATAAATGAAAAGTATGGTTTTGCTTTTGATCCAGCGGTATCACTAATCATCTTTGAAACAAAAGAAAAACTTAATTCTGCTAAAAGTTGGACTTTACTGGGTAATAAAGAATTCTTTTTTGATCCTAGACTAAAAATTAAGAGTATTGCTAAAGAGCTAATTATCATAAACAAACTTGAGTTTGTAAATGAAATATCTACTGATCCTAATTTTATTTCTGGTCCAATTCTATATACTTCAAATTGAGCCATTGGGTTTGTTGCCATAGTTTTTTACTTATTTTTGCATATTTTTTGCAGATCTGAACACATTTATAATTCCAGCAATCACACCTAAAAAAAAAAATATAATTATTAACCAAGGTGTAGTACCAAAGGTCTTGTCTAAAATAAACCCAATAATTGTCCCTATTGCTACTGCAGCCACTAATTCTGTACTTAATTTAAAAGCTGCACCAATAGGTGAGGGTTGATCCTCATCTTTATATAGTTCTTTCTTTAAAATTTTAGATTTTGCAATCTCTAAGCGAGTTTTAAGTGAATTTTGAGGCATTATTTTTTAAGCAACCATACTTTCAGCTTTTTGTAAATCAACAGCCACTAATTGGCTAATACCCTTTTCAGGCATAGTAACCCCATAAAGTCTGTTCATTTTAGACATCGTAAGTGCATGGTGAGTTACAATAATGAACTTTGTATTCGTTATTTTGGTTAGATCTTCTAGTAGGCTACAAAATCTAGTCACATTAGCATCGTCTAGTGGAGCGTCAACTTCATCCAAAACACAAATTGGAGATGGATTGGTTAAAAACACGGCAAAGATTAGAGACAAGGCAGTTAAGGCTTGCTCTCCTCCAGACAATAAAGTTATTGACTGTAATCTTTTACCAGGAGGACTTACTAGCATTTCAAGACCTGCTTCCAATGGATCGTCAGAATCAACTAATTCTAATTTAGCATTTCCACCATTAAATAATTTTGTATAAACCTCATTAAATTTTCTATTAACTTTTTCAAAAGCCTCCAAGAGTCTTTCCCTTCCTTTTTGGTTTAGCTCATTAATGCTTTCTTTTAATTTAAGAATTGCAGAGACAAGATCCTCTCTATCTTGTTCCATCTTTTTTATTTCTATTTCATATTTACTAGTCTCTTCATCAGCTCTTAAATTAACTGAACCGAGTTTTTCTCTTTCACGTTTTTTTTCATCTAAAGCATCTTCTTGTGCAGTTGAGTTAGGTAGCTCTTCTACACCGTTTAAATTAGAGTTTTCAAGAATATTTTCTTCTTCAAGGTTTAATTCAGAGTTTATTCTATCTAATAAGTCATCTTTACGTTTTTTCAAACCCTCAATCGTTGCACCAGAACTTGCTTTTCTTTCTCTAATTTGAATCGATTTTTCCTGCACCTCATCTAGTTCAAGTCTTAATGAGGTGATTTTTTTATCTGTTTCTTCGATAAATTTTTCATTTTCTATCTTTTCATTTTCAGATATTCTTAAACCTTCTGTTATTTGCCCTTTTTTCTCAGCTTGTACTTTAGGTTTTTGATCACGTTCGTTTAATTGTGATAATAATTTATTTTTTCTCTCAGTTAATTCAGCAACCATCTTTTGAGAGTTTGAAAATAAATTTTTCCAGCTTTCAACTTCAATTACAATAGCTTTAATTCTTTCATTTCTTTTTATAGATTCTTTTTTAATTGATTGGTTTTTACTAAAACTATCAGCATATTTTTCTTGTAATGATTTTATGTTATCATTTTTTTTATTGATATCTGTTAGTTTGTTTTTACTTTCATCATTGGCCAAATTATTTAAGAAATTTTTTAATTCAATTTTAATTCTATCCAATAATGTAAGCGCCTGGTTAGCTTCATTGTTATTAATGAGTTCTTTAATCTTTTCGGTTGTGTTGATAACCTCTTTGATTGGGTCAATGCTTATATTTATGTTTCCATTTGCGAAGATATCAATAATTTTATCAACAGCTTTTTGTTCATTTTTGAGCAAACTTTTTGCTTTTTCGAGGTCCTCGTTCGATAATTTTTCGGTCTCAAAATATTTTGAATCTATTTCTATTAGCTCTCCTTTCTCCTCCTTTAATCTTTTTTCATTTGAGTTTGCATCGATTACGATGCCTTTTTCTCTATCAATATCTTCTTCAATAGTTTTTAAAGATTTTTTAAAATTTTCTATTTCACCTTGGGTTCTTACATTCTCTTCATCTAGATTTTTTAATTCTAAACTCATTCGTTGAATTTTTGAGAGGTTTTCAATGTTTTTTTCCCTAAGAGGCGTAACCTTATCTGTTTCTGATTTAATTGAGTTTTCAAAATTAGCAATTTTCTGGTTGAAGCTACTCACTCCTCCCTCGGCCTCAGTATTAATTTCATTTTCTATTCTAATCTCGTTATCTATATCTAATAATTTTAGGTAGTATAAACCTGCTTCAATTTTTTTAATTTCTTCAGATATGAGCTTGTATTTTGTTGCTTCCTCAGCTTGCTTTTGGAGATTGGCTAATTGTTTTTCTTGTTGTCTTCTTAATTCATCAGCTCTTTTTAAATTGCTCTCTGCCGCATTTAATCTCAGTTCTGCCTCATGTCTTCTCACATGTAATCCTGAAATATTTGCAGCCTCTTCTAAAATTGCCCTTCTATCTGTAGGCTTTGCTGTAACTAAAGCACCAATACGTCCTTGGCTTATCATTGATGGTGAATGAGCACCAGTTGATAGATCTGCAAAAAACATTTGTGCGTCCCTAGCCCTAACCTCTTTACTGTTTATATAAAACTTAGAGCCCTTATCCTTTTCAATTTTTCTTCTAACTTCAATTTGATCTAGATCTTTGTATTGTATGGGGCCTTCATGACTTGCATTATCTACAGTGATTGAAACTTCTGCTATATTTTTTGAGGCCTTATTTGATGTTCCGTTAAAAATAACATCTTCCATGCCAGAGCCTCGCATACTTTTTGCAGAGGTTTCACCCATTGCCCATCTTAATGATTCTACAATGTTAGATTTTCCACAGCCGTTTGGACCAACGATTCCCGTTAAGCCATTTTCAATGAGAAAATTAGTTTTATCAGCGAATGATTTAAATCCATTTAATTGGATTTTTTTAAACTCCATAAGTTAACTTATATCAGTTTTTCTAAATATTTTTTTAAATTATTGTAATTAAGGGCTTTTTCAAACTTTTTATCATTAATTATTATCGTAGGAGTGGCATTAACTTTAAATTTTTTTACCCCATCAATTCGATCATTTAAAATATAATCTTCAATGACTTTATCACTTAAACATTTCTCAAAATCCACTTCTACACCAGCATCTGTTAGAAATTTTTTTAAGTACCCGGTTGCTTCTTCAGGAGTTTTTCCTTTAGCCCATTTTTTTTGACCAGAATATAGAATATGCATTATATCTGATTTTCCATCATTTTTGCATTGACCAATTTTTGATGCATTAAAAGCAGCAACATCTAAGGGGAAGTGTCTAAATTCAATTTTAACTAAGCCCTTTTCTATGAAGTCTTTTTTAAGATCAGGATAAACATTTGTATGAAAGTCAGCACAATGCCCGCAAGTCAAAGACTCATAAGCAATTATTGTTACTTTAGCACCCTCATCACCCTCAGAAATTCTTTTAATTATTTTACTTTCTTCAGCAAATAAATTGGCACTAAATCCAATTGTTACAATTATTAATAGTAAAATTATTTTTTTCATCTTTGTTTAAATATTTTAGTTAACTCAAGTAACGATTTTTTAATTTTTTCATTTTTAATACTATTAATCCTATCTGCATACTTACTATTTGTCACATTATTTTCATCTTCATTCACCTGCTTAAATTTAGTTTTAACATCATCAAAACTTATGAATTTTAATTTTTCTACGACAGTATAACCAAAAAAACCATTCATTTTATTCATTATTTCTTTTTTGGAATATTCTAGGTCCACTTCACGTCCTCTTTTTACCATCACCTGAAGTGTACTGACACCAAACTTATTAGAATTTTTAAATGATTTTGGGTAACATATTTGAAAAATTTCATCTCCGACTATATATTTCCAATTATTAAGAGTTTCAGTGAATATATGCCCCTTCTTTTTAATTATCTTTTTGATATTATTTGGCAAAGTATCCTTAAAAGATCTTAAGCCTTGAATAGTTTTAAGCCTCTGCTTAGTATTATTCTTAAATTGCATATGTCTAATTCCATACTAACAAAAAAAATTCTTTATTGGTACGATAATAATAAAAGAGCATTACCTTGGAGAAAGAAAATTTCACAAACCAAAAAAGAGTACTACACTCTTATAAGTGAATTTATGCTACAGCAAACGCAAGTAGCGACGGTAATTCCATATTTTGATAGTTTTGTTAAAGATATTCCAAACATGAACTCATTAGCAAAAATTAATGAAAGTAAGCTATTAAAGTATTGGGAAGGCCTTGGTTATTATTCGAGAGTAAAAAATTTAAAAAAAACAGCACAGATTGTAAAGAAAAGTTTTAATGGAAAACTTCCAAGCACTATCACTGAATTAAAGTCATTGCCAGGGATTGGTGATTATACAGCAAATGCAATAATGGCGATTGCATTTAATGAGCCCTTCATTCCACTTGATGGAAATATTGAAAGAGTAATTAAAAGACTATTAAGCTTAAAATCAGCAAAAGAGATCTCAAAAGAAAATCTTATTAGAGAAAAAAAAATATTTGGAACTTCTTTAAGATCTAATGATTATGCACAAGCTCTAATGGAGTTAGGAGCTCTTGTTTGTCGGCCTAAAAACCCTTTATGCAATCAATGCCCCTTAACAAAAAATTGTAAATCTTTTAAAAAAAATGATTTTGAAATCATAAAAATAAGAATTAAAAAAATCAAAAAATTTTATTTAATAGAAGTTTATAAAAAAAATGATCAGTTTCTATTAATAAAAAATATTAAATTTAATTTTTTGAAAAACTTAAAAATATTTCCCATGAGGCAAATATCCAAACCTGATAATTCAGCTAAAACATTGAATTTTAAGATGTCAAACATGAATATGAATATAGTTCTTAAATTTGCTAAGGTAAAAAAAAACATTCCAGGGTCTTCTTGGATTGATAGCTCTAGACTTAATAACTATACTTTACCAACATTTACTAAAAAAATTTTTAGGTATTTAGATAAAATTAAATGAAAAAAATAGTAATAATAGGAGGAGGAATATCAGGTCTATATATTGCGAACTTATTAAAGAAAAATTCAAGTTACACAACCACTATTTATGAAAAAAACAATTCTGTTAATCTAGAGAAGGGTTATGGCATTCAACTTTCAGTTAATAGCATTAAATTATTAAATAAAATAGGTTTTCAGAACATTAATTTAGAGGATAAATTTCATCCTAATAAAGTAGATTTCTATTCTTTAAAAAATAAGAAAAAGATATGTGATTTGAATATATCAGCTTTTAATATCAATGAAGCCAAATACACAACACTACAAAGATTTACTTTAATTAATTTTTTAAAAAATCAACTTCCTGATAACTTCATAAACTATAATAAAAAAGTCACTAAAATAGATTATGAGAATGATAATATCGAAGTAACTTTTGAAAATAGTGCTTCAATTCAATGTGATTATTTAGTCATATCTGATGGGACATTTTCAAAATCAAAATCATTAATTTCTAAAAAAGAAATTAAACCAAAGTATTTTAAATCTATTGCTTTAAGAGCAACTATAGATCGTAACAGTATTAAAGGAATTGACTCAAATAACATATCTTTGTCTTTAGGGTCTAATTTACACTCTGTGTCATACCCAATTGATAGCAAGGGTCAGTTAAATTTTATTAGTATTTTGAGAAAAAAGCTTAGTATTAATGAGTTATCTGATTATTCTTTATTTGAGAAAAGTGATTTTATTTCATCCACTTTATCTGAGATATCAAAACAAATAGACCCAGATATTATTAAAAATTTGAAAGATATTAGGTGTTTTCCAGTATTTGTTAGTTCTGAAACACATCAACCAATAAATAAAAACACATTTCTTATTGGCGATGCCTTTTTTGCTTTTCCACCAACATTTGCACAAGGCGCATCCCAATCAATAGAAGTTGCACATGAGTTGTATAAAAATTTAGAAAATGAAGATAATCAATTTAATGTTGAGAGAATTGAAAGAACTAAGATGATTGATCGGAAGTCAAAATTTAACTATTTTGCTTTTCATCTTTCCAATCCATTATTGGTTTGGATCAGGAATACCTTAATGAGATATTTGTTTAAAAATAATAAATTCTTAAAAAATTATTTAGGTAATATTTATAAATAAATATAATATTAATTTGTTCTTATTTTTTAAATTCCTTTATTTAGAAATCTTTGTCTTAAATTATCTATGGGGACTATTGTTCCTCCTACTTTGCAATGCCAATATGTCCAACCATTACAACTCTCAGCACCAAGAATATTTGCTGCAACTTTATGAATAGACCCTTCAGATTGATTGTGTTTGATACTTCCATCAGCCATAATTCTTGCAGTAATTTTTTTCTTGTAATCAAAAATGTTTGTTCCAGGTTTTATTATTCCAAGTTCAACCAAAGACCCAAAAGGAATTCTTGGTTTAGACCTATTATTTTTAAGGGTATCCAGGAAGTCATCTTTTATTGCTTTTGTTTTTTTTAATCTTTCTTCTGCAGCTTTAAAATAATTTTTTTCTTTTTCAATTCCATAGTAATTTCTACCTAATTTCTTAGCAACAGTTGCGGTAGTTCCAGATCCTAAAAATGGATCTAGGACTAAGTCACCTTTGTTTGATGATGCCAATAATACTCTATGAAGTAAAGACTCAGGTTTTTGTGTTGAGTGAACCTTTTTGCCATTTTTTTTAAGTCTTTCGGCTCCATTGCAAATAGGTAGTTTCCAATCCGATCTCATTTGAAGATCATCATTTAAACATTTTAATGATTGGTAGTTAAAAGTATATTTTGATTTTTCACTTTTAGATGCCCAAATTAATGTTTCATGAGCATTGGTAAACCTTGTGCCTCTAAAATTAGGCATTGGATTATTCTTGTTCCATATAACATCATTTAAAATCCAGAATCCTAAATTTTGTATGGCAGTTCCCACTCTAAAGATATTGTGATAACTTCCTATGACCCAAATAGCTCCGTCCTTTTTTAAAATTCTTTTACACTCTGAAAGCCAAGCAACTGTAAACTCATCATACTTTTTAAAGCTTTCAAAATGATCCCATTTATCGTTAACAGCACTTACTTTAGTTCTGTCTGGCCTAGTAAGCGAATTCTTTAACTGTAGGTTGTATGGGGGGTCAGCAAAAACAAGATCAAAGGTTTCACTTGGAATTTTTTTTAATTCCTCAAGACTGTCACCATTAATAATCTTATTTTTAAAATTGTTTTCCATTTTATATAAAACAATTAGACTCCAAACAGATTCCTCGGTCAACTTGAGATTGAATTAATTAGATTCAAATTGTGTTTATAATCTTTTTAATAGCTAGATGTTGTGATGTTCTACGTGAAGCCTATAAAAGATCACAAATAGGAGAGAAGGTTTTTCGATGATACTTAGTAATACCGAACTTCTTGATTGCTCTTAAATGTTCTTTAGTTCCATAACCTGAATTAGTATCCCATCCATAGCTATTAAATTGTTTTGAAAGTTTTTTAATAAATTTGTCTCTACTTACTTTCGCGATAATTGATGCTGCAGAAATGCTGGGGATTTTTTGGTCTCCTTTAATCACATATTTTAATTTGTAGTTTTTAAGATCAGGTAGTTTGTTGCCATCAATTAAAACAAGAGAAGGTATTTTTTTTAATTTAAGTATTGCTCTTTTCATCGCAAGTAAGCTTGCATGTAATATATTTATTTTTTCAATTTCATTAATAGATGCTTGACCTATAGCCCATATAGAATTTTCTCTAATATATTTATCAAGCTCTTCTCTTTTATCTTTAGTTAAACTTTTAGAATCTTTTAATAATCTTTTATTAATTGATTTATTTAATATTACAGCTGCCGCATAAACTGGACCAATTAAACTACCTCTACCAACCTCATCAACACCAGCTAAAATTTTCATTAAATATTAATATTTAGATCATTAATTTTTTGCTTTATCTTTTTTAAGTCTTCCCATGAATATTTTTTATTTTCAGGAACTCTTAAAAGATATGAGGGATTAAAAGTTATAATAACATTATAATTTGTATTTTTAACTATGACATCTTTCCACTTTCCTCTCTCAATGGAGATTTTACTGTTAAGACCAGTTAACGATTCCATAGCAGTACTACCCATAAGAATTATAATTTTGGGCCTTATGATTGAAATATGTTTTTGAAGAAAATGTGAATATCTTCTTATTTCAAAAGATGTAGGTTTTCGATCATCTGGTGGTCTAAAATTTACAGCATAAGTTGAGTAAATATTCTCTTTTTTAATATCTATTGCAACCAGCATCTTCTTTAAAAGGACACCAACTTCACCTGAAAATGTTATTCCAGTGCTATCTTCCCCATGGCCAGGAGCTTCACCAACTAACATTATAGGGCTATTAATGCTCCCATTACCTAAAATCATTCTTTTTGAATTATTCTTTAAATTACAATCTTCAATAGAGTTTATTTGTACTTTTAACTCAGAAAGCTTTTTTTCTTTATCTACCTCATTGGCAACATTTTTTGCCATTAGATCATTAGTGGCATTTTTTAATCTATTGATAGGGCTTTTGTCAAAAATAAAGTTAGACCCAATAGAGTTTAGTAATTCTGTATTATAATTCGTGTTTTGATTTATTGTTTTTTTAGACATACAATGACCAGATGTTGATAAAGTTTTTTAAATTTATTATAATAATAGTATTATATCAAAGCCCATTATACTCAAAAAGTAAGAGTATAAATGACTTTAATTCACGTTATTTATCTAATTATTTTTCAGGAATAGTTGCTTATGAAAATAAAAATAACTCACAAGCTTTAAGGTATTTCAACTCATCAAAATTTTTAATTAAAAGACACAATTCTTATCTCAAAAAATATGTTAATTCATTGGTGCTTGAGGGTAGGGTTCAACAAGCAACAAATGAGATTAAACAAAATTTAACAGAAAATAATTCTAATTTCTTTGAAGCTCATTTAATTTTAGCTCTAGATAGTTTAAAAAGAAAAAATTATAAAAAAAGTAAATTACATCTTAAAGAATCTTATAAATTTATTAAAAATGATAGATTAGCCTTAGTAATTGCCGAAACATTGAAACAATATTTATATGTCTTTAAAGAAAATAAAATTGCAATTACAAAAGGTAAATTTGGAAATTTTTCACTTATTAATGAAACTTTTCAAAGGTGCTATTTAGATGACAAAAGTACAAAAACTTATTTTGAAAATTTAATTAACAACAAAGACAATGCAAAAGCTAAAAATGCAGACCACTCTAGATATATATTTTTTTATATAAATTATTTAATTGAAAATAATAAGTACCAAGAAGCCAAAGAGATAACTGATAATTTAGAATATCTAAAGTCATCATTACTTATTTCACAAGGAAAAAAATGGATTGAAAATCAGAAGCTAGAAGAATTTCAAAAAGTTTTCTCTTGTAGAAATCCAAATGATATAGTTAGTGAATTCTTTTTCTTGGTAGCAAATCTTTATTCTTCACAAGAAGATTATGAAAAATCAAATTTTTATTTGAATGTAGCACATTTTTTAAATCCTAAATTTAAGTTTAATTTGACTTTGTTGGCTGAAAATCACTATGTTGATAAAAATTATACAAAAGCCTCAAAAATTTTAAAAAATTTTAATGAGAAAAATGAATTTTATTATTGGTTTAAAATAAAAAAAGAAGCACAAATTATTTCTAAATTAAAAAGCGAAGAAGCATCGATGAATTTTATCAATTCAATGTTTAAAAAAATTAAAGATCCATCTATAAAAATAATTTTTGATGTAGCTAATTTTAATAAAAATACTCAAAACTATAAAGTTGCTATAGATTATTATAATAAAATTTTGTCAAAAATTAACATCCACTCTGACTTATATGCTGAGATTCTATACAGAAGAGGGACCAGTTATGAACGGTTAAAAGATTATAAAAATTCAGATATGGATCTATTAAAATCTTTAGAAATCAATCCAGATGATGTGTATGTCTTAAATTACTTAGCTTACTCCTGGTTAGAGAGGGAATATAAAATAGATATATCTCTTCAAATGCTCGAAAAAGCCTACGCTAAAAGAAGTAATGACCCTTATATAATAGACTCAATCGGCTGGGCATATTATTTGATAGAGAATTTTGAAAAAGCTGAAAATTTTTTAAAGAGAGCAGTTGAGTTGATGCCAGAAGATCCAACCGTAAATGATCATTATGGAGATATCTTATGGAAATTAGATAGAAAAATTCAAGCAAGATACTTTTGGATAAACGTTTTAAATCTTGAAGAAACTGAAGAAAAAATGAAAAAAAATATTAGTATTAAACTAATTGAGGGCTTAAATAATTCTTAGTTTATGAGTATTTTTAAAATTAAATCTTATGCTAAAATCAATCTTGCATTAAATGTAACTGGAAAGGAAGATAGGTTACATAAAATTGAAAGCATTATTTCTTTTATAGATTTACATGATTTAATTTATCTAAAACAGATTAATACAAAAAATCATAAAGTATCTTTCAAGGGTAGATACTCTAAAAATATCAATAAAATAAATACAGTTACGTCTTTGCTTAAATTATTAGATAAAAAAAATTTTCTGAATAATAAAAAATTTGAAATAAAGATTGTTAAAAATATACCACAAGAAGCAGGCATGGGTGGTGGCTCTATGAATGCAGCAAGTTTAATTGATTTTTTCATTGATAGAAAAATAATAAGATTAAAGAAAAATGAATTAGTAGAATTAACTAGTCAAATAGGCTCTGATGTTATTTTAGGAATAAAACCAAATAATACTATTTTATCTTCAAATGGAAAAACAAAGAAATATAATAAAAATATTAATTTTTACACTTTAGTCGTAAAACCTATTTTTGGTTGTTCTACTAAATTTATTTATTCAAAAGTAAAATTATTCTCTAAATCTCAATTTAATTCTCCAAAATACAGCATGTTCAATGCGGAGTACTTAAAAATACTAAATAATGACCTTGAAAAAATAGCTTTTAGAAAATATCCAAAACTTAAAAAAATTAAATCATTTTTATCAACTACACCCAATAATATATTTGTTCGTATGTCAGGATCGGGCTCATCAATTGTGGCTTATTTTCATTCTATAGAGGCTTGTGGTAAAGCTTACAGGCAATTTAAAAGGAAATTTAATAGGCATTGGTGTATTGTATCAAAAACTATATAATTTTTTTTTTTTGTGATATATCAAATTAATATTGGCCCATGGTGAAGTGGTATCACATCTGTTTTTGGTACAGAGATCCGAGGTTCGAATCCTTGTG
>Ga0307986_10002279_pt1 | contig 13766 bp, 13 predicted proteins | sample EllFjometageno82_FD_203170 | JGI IMG/M metagenome (GOLD analysis project Ga0307986, IMG submission 203170) | Marine microbial communities from Ellis Fjord, Antarctic Ocean - #82 | ecosystem: Environmental > Aquatic > Marine > Unclassified | place: Southern Ocean | collected 2014-10-09
CATATTTTTCATCTCCTGCGATACCAAATTTAGTTATCGAAAAAAAATTAATCAATCTTCACGAGAAATATTTGTTTATATTTTCAAACTTTTCAAAAGAAAGAAATGCTCGTATAAGTTTTTTAGTACTATCTTTAATTCTTACTATCACTATTTTATTTACAGGTGGTTCTTATATGTTCAGCCAAATAAATGAGGACGTTAATTTAAAATTTACGCAATCTGAAAAAAAATTGAGCACCCTTCAACAAGCATTTAAATCAACCAAGCTTTCGTCTGATGCTAAAAAATCAAAGCATTTGTCCCTAACTAGGCTTATGAATGGAAAAACCAATCAAAAATTATTTCTTAAGGTGCTTCAGGACCTGCCAGATGGTTTGGAGCTTGAGAGACTTTTAGTTAGGGGTAATACATTTCAGATCTATGGCAATAGTGCAACAGTAGGAAGTCTCAATGATTTTTATAGCCAATTCATTTATGATGAAAATTTTATTAATATAAAAATTGATTCGTATCGAAGGGCTGATAAACCAATCAATTGGTTTGAGCTTGTAGGGGTAATAAAGGATTAAGCATGGCTAAAGAAAAAAAATTATCTAATCGTGCAGAAAAAATATTGAATGAAATTCAAAGAAAAGATATGGTACCTGATTCAAATGACAATGCGTCTTCTAGTTACGAGTCACTTAAGCCTTCAAAGTTAAAAAAATTCTCTTCAGTTAAATACAGGCAATTTTATAAGAAGAATCAAATGATATCTTGGACTGCTTATTTTCTGATATTGATTGCTATAATATTATTTATTTTATCACTAGGTATTGGTTATTACACCCAATATGACAATTATAGAGATATTAGTAGATCAAAACTTCCTAAGTATTCAGCCGATATTTTAGCTACACAAAAAAAAATAAAAGCATTACAAGAGGAAGTGTTAGCAATAGACACTAGTATTGAGTTTGAACTTTCACAAATCCCAACCTTTGAAAACACAGATAAATTATTGAATGTAATGAGCAAACTATTTGAAGATGCAAGACTTAAAATTATTAAGCAAGACATCTCCATCAATAAAACTCCGGTATCCGTGACCTTTCAGCTACCGCCAGTAAAAAAACCCATTGGCGCCTCCATAATATTTAGCCCTATTGATTTGAATAGCCCCTCAAAAACTATCCAAACTAAGGCGAAGGCGGACGAGAGAAATCTAGCGGAGAAAATATCGGGAAAGAAGTTAAATAAAAGGGTAAAAGCAAAAGCTAAGAAAGGATTAAAAAATAAAGGATTAAAAAATGAATCAGCTACCGCACTCGTTAAGGATAATTTTGAATCACTTCTTGGGAACATTAGATCCATGGAGATAGCAAAAAATAATTCATTAATTAAAAATTTACCAAAAAATATTTCTTTTGTATCCTATCACTTTCAACTTAAAGGTCAGTATCTTGACTATTTTAAGGTGAGGAGTAGATTAAATAGGATTTATCCATATTTAAGGATACCTGTTGAAGAGATTGTTGCACAAGAAAACACTTCTGAATTACATATAAGGGCTATTTATGATATTCCCATCCAATCAACTAAGTAGGCATAAGAGGCCCACAATGCTAAATTTAACTAAATTATTTTTTATCTTTTTATTGTCGATAATGCACATTCAATATGTTTTTTCAGATGGAATGCCTGTCGAAGACGAGATGAATGTCGAAGATGGTAAAGCTTCTTTAGTTATTAATGATGCTGATAATAGCTCTAACGACACACAAGTTGTCATTGAGCAGACGAATAACACTACATTGAAGGACCCCTTTAAAAGAGGCATAACTAGATCACCGGCATACGCAACTTTTGGGTCTGGTGATGACAATATGCAATATCGACTTGATGATTTAAGGCATCTAACTGACTTACATCACTACCGAGTGGTTAGCATAATTCAGAGGGATGAGGCACCTAGGACGAAAATTTTAAAACTATTCGAACAGGATTTTTATGGTGATGAGCATGAGGCTTTCTACGTAAGACTAAAATCAAGCCTCATTCTTGAAGAAATGTTGGTTGCAGCAAAAACATTAGAAATTTCTTATTCCCAGAACTTAAATCGTAATATTGTAATTCGCAATCTTAACCAAAAAAACACTTCGTCTTTTGCTCTGGAGTACGGACCATTTTCAACCATCGAAATGGCCGTTGTAAATTGTTATTATGTCACTGCCGCCGTTAAGGGAAAACAATTAGACTGTGGTAAATCTATTCATAAACACTTTGTTTCTGATAAGGAGAACAATAAAAATAAATCAATCGCGACGTTAGGCCTTTCTCAGTTTGCACTATTGGCCTTAAAAGCCAAGCCTTTTGATTTTGATTTAAATGTCTTATCTAAAACCACAATTGAAATTATGGAAGATGAGCCACTCGGCCCTAACGGTTTTTATATTACCAACATAAACGAGATGGGTGTCTCGGTAGCAGGCTTGAATGGAGATGTATTGCTCATTCCGGTATCAACATTTCCAATCAGCAACTTCTCTAAAACTTCCCCCAGTTCTGTTAAGCGAGAAATAACATCAAGCTCTAGCAACTAACCATGATCATTAACTATTCGCCTCTCACGAGTGAAAAAACGATTAAAGCAATAATTAATGCTGGCAGATTGGATGCAGAAAAAATTGAAAGTGATTTTTTTAAGAAGTTAAATTGGCCTGAAAAATTAAAAACCTTGTTGCGCGATGAATCGATTGAGGAAGAATGGTTAGTTAATACATTTGCAAAAAGCATAAGTATTTCAAGAGCATTTCCAGCCGAGACAGATTGTCAGCCTGAAGCAGTGAGATCAATTAATTCCAATCTCATTATTGATAACTCAATATTGCCATACAAGATAGATAATGATGTTTTACATGTAATTATTTTAGACCCTGCGCATATATCACTTTCTTCTGAAATTAAAAATCAATCTAACCTAAATGTTGTTTTTGAAATTAGTAGTATTTCACACCTTGAAAAAATGCTTACCTTCCAGCCAATTGAAAATGCTTTGAAGCAATCTAGCTCTCAAGGTGGCACAAAGAATGAAAATAAAGAAATTAAAGTTGAGCCTAAAAAAAAGTTCACGAAAACAGGCTTAAAAATCCCAAAAGGTATGAAATATACTGATAAATTTAATATCCGTAATCCGGATTTAGTTATTGATTTTTGTGACCAAATATTAAATGAATCAATGATCACTGGAGCATCAGACGTTCATATCGAGAGTTTCAGAGATTATGCCCAGGTTAGGATGAGAAGAGATGGCTCAATGGTTGTGGTTAACCTTTATACAGAGTTTATTTCTATGCACTATGCTTCAGTAGTAACAAGATTTAAAATTCTTGCAAATTGCGATATCTCCGAAAGGCGCTTACCTCAAGATGGATCAATTACAAAGAAAGACCCAAGTGGTGGAAAAGATGATATTGATTTTCGTTTTAGTATTATGCCCACCAAGAACGGTGAAAGAATTGTTATGCGTATTTTAGCCGGAGATCCAGCTTTATCTCTTGATAAGCTTGGCTTTGACCCAGTAGATTATGCAAAAATTATTGATGCAATAAGTGCTCCTCAGGGTATGGTATTGGTTACGGGGCCAACGGGTTCTGGAAAAACTACAACATTGTATGGGGCCTTACAGTATATCAATAAGCCCGATACTTGTATTTTAACAGCTGAGGACCCGGTGGAGTATTATCTAGAAGGTGCGGGACAAGTCCAAGCAAATGAAAAAATTGGCCTTACTTTTAGTAGCATCTTAAGAGCTTTTTTACGTCAAGACCCTGAGGTTATTTTGGTTGGTGAAATTCGTGACCAAGAAACTATTGATATCGCTATAAAAGCTTCACTTACAGGACATCTCCTTCTTTCAACGCTTCACACCAATGACTCAATAGCTACAATCACAAGAATTCAAAATATGGGTGTTCCAAACTTTATGATTGCAACAGCAATATCTGTGATTGTTGCTCAACGTTTAGCAAGAAAGAATTGTATTAAATGTCTTGAGGATGACCCAAGGGCCACTCCCGAAGAGCTTATAAAATTAGGTTTTAATGAATCTGAGATAGGTACTTTTACATCAAAATACGGTTCAGGATGTGCGATTTGTGATGGTTCAGGGAAGAAGGGGCGACAAGGTATATATGAAGTATTGCGTATGACTAAAGACATTGAGGCTGTTATTTTGAATAACGGGAACACAACCGATATCGAAGAAGCTGCTAAGAAAGATGGATTTAAAAATATGCAGGAAATTGGGCGAGGATTTATCAAGGCAGGTGTACTTTCTATTGAGGAGTATGTAAATTCACTGGCGCTGGACAAGTAAGTGAAAAATTTTAAATACAAAGCTAATGATAAGAAGGGGCGGGGAGTTAAAGGCTCTATAAAAGGTAAAAATCGTAATGATGTTCTTAATACCTTAAAAACGAGAAAATTTACATCCATTCGTGTAAAGGAAATCAAACCAAAAGCGGACCCGACATTAACAGCTATCACCTGGGGCCCCTTTGGTAATATTCCAAACAAAGAAATTTCAATTTTTACAAAAAAACTGTCTACTATGGTGCGAAGTGGTTTAAATATTTTGGATGCAATGGTTTTGATTAGCTCTCAAACTCAGAACATTGTGTTTAAAAAGTATATTAATGAAATGATAAGGGATATTAATATTGGCGTACCTCTTTCAGCTACAGTCAAAAAATATCCACAATGTTTTGATAGTATTTTTTGTAATATGATTGAGGCCGGTGAAATCAGTGGTAAGTTAGATGAGTTTTTGGATCGAATTGTGGAAAGCCAAGAGCGTCTAGATAAAATTCGTGCAGGTATTAAAAGCGCACTTTTTTATCCCATCACTTTATTGGTAGTAACTCTTCTTATTGTATGGGGCATGCTTGTGTTTGTTGTGCCAACATTTCAGGAGATGTATACAGGTATGGGCGTTGATCTTCCTGGCCCAACTCAAGCAATAATTGATGTTAGTGATTGGATTATGGATCTTGGCAATTTCTTAGGTTTAGTAGCCTCTATCTTTGGTTTAATTAGCCTTCATCGATTAATGATGAAATTAGTTTATCCTTATCGATCTAGCATGCATGGCATGATGCTAAAGCTTCCTTTATTTGGTAATATTATTATAAAATCAACCGTGGCTCGATTATCACTACTGATGGCTAATCTTTTTGCTGCAGGTATTGGAGTCGAAGAAATATTAAGAGTGGGTGCGCGAATTACCCCTAACACAAAGTTTATTGAAGCAATGGAGCGGATTAACGATAGAATTGTTACGGGCACAGATTTATCGGAATTATTTGGTGAAGAATCTGTTTTTCCATTGGATTTATCACAACTCATGAAAGTGGGAGAAAAAACAGGTAACATGGACGAGATGTTAGCCTCTATAGCCCGTTATTATCAAGAAGAATTTGAAGCCGTAGTATCTGGCCTCACCACTGTCATTGAGCCTATAATGATTGTGTTTGTTGGGGGGATGATAGGGGTCATGGTTGTGGCTTTATATCTTCCTTTATTTAGCGCTGGCGACGCATTTATGTAGCGATAATTTTAAAATATGGATGAAAGCAATTTACTTTATAGTTATATATATGACATAGTTCAAAATGAAAGGGTGTCTGACTTTCATTTGCATTCAGGGAAGCCTCTTACGGCAAGAATTCACGGCGAACTTAAGACGTACCCTGATTTTATAGTTTTAGAAGAGGATCTAACTAACCTTATAAGCTCAGAAGTTCCAGAAGACTGGTATGAGCGATTCAAGCAGCATAACGATCTTGATTTTGCTTTTGTCATGAAAGAAACGCGTTTTAGAGCGTCAGCTTTCGGCACAATAACTGGGCCAGGCCTTGTTTTAAGGGTAATTGTATCAGAGGCACCTAACATTGAAATGTTAGGACTACCAACAGCAGTTCATCAGTCATTAGAGCTTAGGGACGGATTAGTATTGGTTACAGGTGCTACTGGATCAGGAAAGTCTACTTCGCTTGCTGCTATGATAGACAAAATTAATCGTACACGATCTGAAAATATTATTACTGTTGAGGACCCTATTGAATTTACCCACAAAAATATCAAGTCAATTATTAGTCAACGTGAGGTAGGAAAAGATACTGACAGCTTTGCTTCAGCCATAAAGGGGGCATTACGTCAAGATCCAGATATCATTTTAATGGGAGAACTGCGGGACTATGAAACTATTTCCATGGCTTTAACAGCTGCTGAAACAGGCCATCTTGTGTTTGGAACCTTACATACAAATGGGGCACCAGAAACCATCAATCGTATTGTTGATGCCTTTCCATCAGAAGAACAAAATAAAGCACAAGCCCAACTATCTCTTTCCCTGCGTCTGGTTATGACACAGCAACTCTTAAAAAAGAAAGGTGGCGGAAGAATTGGTGCATTCGAAGTAATGGTCAACACCCCAGCCATTGCAAACTTAATAAGAGAAAAGAAAATATCTCAAGTAGCTAATATGATGCAAACTGGAGCGAATGATGGCATGGTGTTGATGAATAAGTACAAAGAAATGTTACTATCCAAGGAATTAATCGAATCAATTGATTAGAGGTTTAATATGACATATAAATTATTAGTTAATGACACATCATTAATATTGAAATTATCGGACACTGTAGATCTTTCAGAGACAACTGAAATTAAAGAGGCTATAAAATCTGAACCCAAAGCAGGTTTCAATGATTTTATAATTGAAGCAGCAGAGATAAAATACATGGATTCATCAGCTGTTGCAGTTATGATTTATGCGAAACGAATTGCTGAAGAGAGCCAAATGAAATTCATCATATCTACTATTTCTACAGAAGGCGAAAAAATCATTAAAATGGCAGGTTTATCCACTGTTTTCACTTTACCTAAAACTAAGCCTGTAGAAGCATCTCAAGAAGACATTAACTTATCTGATGATAACCCACTAGATGATGATAACCCACTAGACATTGGCGTAGAGTTAAACCTAAATATTGAGGACGAAAAAGTTGACATAATCGAGGAATCAGTAGAGACTACTTTAAACGTACAAGATCAGGAAGATCAGGATCAAGTAAAGTCGTCTGATACAAAAAAAGGCGATGATTTTTCTTTTGAGCCTGGAACTTTTGATTAGAATTTATTTTAAATATTACAAGGAATTAATTATGAATCAATTTAAGTCGGGTTTTTCACTAATAGAATTATTAGTAGTAGTTGCCATTATTGGTATTCTTGCTGCTGTAGGTACAGTTGGCTACCAAAATTATATCGATGGAACAAAAGCGAGAGTTCATCTAAGTAACTTGGAAACAATTGCCAAAGCAGTGCAAGCAGAAGATTTAGCGATAGCTGCAGGAATTACGGCAACATGTTCCGCTGGTGGTATCATCGTTTGTGTTAATGCAATCAAGAACGGAGGCACAATACAAAACCCATACACCAACGCAGCTTTTGCTGATGTGTCAAATGCAGTATTAGATTGTACAGTGGCTGCTACAGATGTTGGGCAACCGTGGATGGTAACTGCTTCACCAAACACTCTTTCTTGGTGTGATGCTGACGCCGCCGTAGATAGCTTGGTTATTCCAGACACAAGCTTTACAGCTCCAGCATAATACATTAAAGCAGGTATGAAAAAAGCCACATTTTTTGTGGCTTTTTTTTACCTTTAATTTTAGTTGTAGGTAAACAAGCTATTCATGACTAAAATATAAAGCTTAAGCCTAATTATACTTTTAAATATTTCGGTTGACCTATGGATAAACTATTTCTTACGAACAAAAAAATTCTTACGGAAATTAAGGACTGGCTGAATCGTGAGTTTGATAGAAAAATTGAGAAACCCAGTGTGACTTTAATCATTTTAGCTGTTAACGAGTGCATCCAAAATATTTATCGTTATACTTACGAAAAAAAAGAGCAAAAAAAAATTCTCATTAGTTACACAAGAAGCCCTGATAGTTTATTTATTCATGTAAGAGACTTTGGGCCCATCTGTGTAGATCAAAGTTTTATTACAGCAATTCATCAGCCCAGCGAGAAGGGCGGAATGGGCATGGGCATTATTAGGAATATTGTAACTGATTTCATTATTGATAATGCTTGTGATGGCAACCTAACAAAGCTAACGTTTAGCCTAGCTAAACTTAAAAAAATTGATCAACAACTTATAATATATGAATAATAACCTTGAATTAATAGTTGAAATGATGGCAAGATATTCGAAAGGTATGAGTATAGAGAGTTCCCTGTCTTGGGCACTCCCTCAAATTTTAGCGTCGATTCAAGCTGAGGCCGGATCCTTTTTTTTCTATGAGGCCGATGACAAAACACTTAACTGTACGGTCTGCGTTGGCCCCGTAAATATCAAGGGCCTAAAATTTAAAAATGATCAAGGAGTTGCAGGTAAAGTCTTCACCTCTAGGGAGTCGCAATTGATAGAGGATGTCTCATTATCTACCAACCATCTGTCAAAGGTAGACCAAAAGACTGGTTTTGTAACTAAGTCTATAATGACAGTGCCAGTTGCATTCGGTGACGATGTATTTGGCTGCCTTCAAGCACTGAATTCAAAGAAATCTGAATTTTTTACTCATGATGATTTATTGGTTCTAGAAGGGCTAGCCATCAACCTAGCTATGTCATTAAAAAACATATCGTTATCTGATCGACTTCTTGAAGACAAGCTCATTCAAAAAGATATTTCGGACGCCAGACAGGCACAGAGCGTTTTATTTCCTAAAATAGATAGCTTTTCTTTCATATCAGGCGGCGTTCAACCATATCGTCAACTCTCTGGTGATTTTATTGATTATTTTGAGGTTGGATCAAAGATTGCATTTATACAGGGGGATGTATCAGGTAAGGGAGTGCCTGCCACAATTCTCATGTCAAAATGTTCAGCCCTTTTCCGTTTGTTTGCCAAACAAGAACTTTCTGCAAATGAAATTGCCATTAGAATGAACCAAGAAATTTTTGGTCAAGGCACTGACGATCGTTTTATTACGTGTTTATTAGGCTGGTTTGATCACACCAATTCGATAGAGTTTGTGAATTGCGGCCACAACCCTTTAATTCATTATATTGGAAGTGGAGCTATTCAGTACGAACCATCTGCACCTCCTCTTGGTGTTGTTGCCAATAATGACTTTGCACCAACACAAGAAACGATTACTTTAAACAAAAATCATGCAGCATATATATCAACCGATGGTATTACGGAGGCAAAAATAAAGGGCAAGGAGATTGGTTTGTCAGGCATTATTCAAATGGCTTCAGAGCAAGCTGGACTTTCAGCACCAGACAGATATGACCAGGTAAAAAAGTATATGGCTCGAAAAGACGTTCAGCTGCATGATGATGCTACATTGTTAGTTATTCTTCCTAAAAAGAAATAATTTGCCCTTGGCTTAGTGAAGCAATTTTATGGGTATGTTGGTTCGCATTAATTTCCTCAAGAATCATATTTTCATTTCCAGGCTTTGCGTGCGTAATATATATTTTTTGTTCATTTTTAATTTTTTTAAGCTCAGCTAAAAAATTTGCTGGGTGAAAGTGTTTTGCGGCTTTGGCAATGGATGATTTTTCATCAGCAAATGAAACATCAATGATGACAGCTTTTAGATTTTTGGTTTTATTTATCATATCAATTAAATTTTCAGATGGCCCGGTATCTGCTGAGAAGATGATGGAGCAATTATTTGAGCTAATTTTATAACCAAAACATTTGACGGTGTGGTTCACATAAAAAGGGGTGAGTGAGACATCAGTCCTTGTTTGTTTTGAGTTCGACATGATCTCTTTGAATGTTAAGTAGGGATTTTTTTTGCTTGGCAGGATGGAGAAGTCTGGCCAGATTAATCCATTAAAAATATGTTTTTTTAAAGTAGCAATGGTCTCTGAACAACCTAATACTTCAATAGATTTTTCTCTCCGACTACCAATAGAATCTGCCATAAGAGGTAATGCTAGAATGTGGTCGATGTGAGAGTGGGTCAAGAAAACATAATCAATTTTTTCTAGCTCGTTTAATGTAAGCGAAAGTAATCCTGTACCTGCATCAATGAGAGTACTTTCATTGACTCTGATACATGTTGTATGAACATCTTTATCAATACTGCCAGAGCAACCAAGAATTTCTATTATATTGTTCATTATTTTATTTTATCTTCATCTAACAAGATGCTACTGCAGCGGGCGTTGGGCAAGGAACGGACAACGCTGATCCCACTGATGTTGTACATCCATCGGGCTGAGTACAAGAACAAAAGCGTACCTCAACATTCTCAGGTGCTGCGCATGGTTGACTACACATTAACAGTTGTTGCCCAGCTTCTAAATCGATGGTATTCGAACTATTGCGAGGGGCAGTATGGCCATTCAAAAAGATGGTTGCAGTCCCACCATAAGGGTTTTGAGAGTTACCAGAGTTATATTCTGTAATTTGACTGGATATCATATCAAAGCAACTATTGAAAGAGTTAATAACCCCTGCTTGTTGAGCTACAACGTCATTAGTAACCTTATCTGCTCGTCTTTCTCGTTCCTCATGAGTAACAGCTTTTCTAGAGCCATCGATATAATTTTGGTAGCCAACTGTACCTACAGCAGCTAGAATTCCCATAATGGCTACAACAACAAGCAATTCAATGAGTGAAAAACCTCTTTTAAATGATATCAATTTCATTTTCTCATGTCCCTTTGTTTTTTAATTTAAATAACATTCCCGTATATTTAGTATATGTTATATTATCATCTGAATATTATCATCTGAATAATTAATCTAAAAGATTATATACAAAGAGAGGGAACACTTAAATGATGCGTTTTTTGAATAAAATACTTGCAATGATATTAAATAAAACTATTTTAAGTTTGGTTGCGCTGCTTAGTATAAGTGCATTGGTTGCCGCTGCCACTATTCAAATCGATGATACAAGCCAAGTTGGAAGTGATTCTAATTGGCAGATAGGCTTATCATTACCTTCTGATAGTGATGCAGATACAGCATGTTCAATTACAGCGGGCCTTACCTTTTCTTGTACATTACCGGCAACTAGCTCCGATACGGTCAGTTGCACAGGAGTTACTTTACCAGTAGGCGTTACTCTAAGTAATGCGTGTGTTTTAGCAGGAACGCAGAATGGAGATTTTTCTGTAGAGGTTTCCTTTACTGATGGAGCAAATGACTCCGTATCCAGGGTTATAAATTTAACCACAGCTCCTAATCAAAATCCTACAGTTTCAGATCCCTCTGGCTGTGCTAGCCCATCAACGGGTGTTGTATGGTCGTGTAGCTTGGCGGGAACCGCATCTGATCCTGAAGCACAAAGCTTATCTTTTGCAACAAATGCCGATACACCGTCCTGGGCTTCAATAAGTAACAATACAATAAGTGGAACTCCTGCTTCATCTGGTGCAATTAGCGTTGCGTATTCAGTTTTCGATGGGGTAAATACTGTTAACCATATTTACAACATCACCGTTGCTGTTGGTACCGCTAGCATTATTTTAAGTTCTGACCCTGTTACCGCAAGTAATTTAACGGATGCAGGTGTTTCTTCAGATTTTGTTTCAGCAATAAGTGGCTCGGGTTGTGGTAGTGATGGCGCTTCAAATTGCCTTACTGTTTTTAATACTAACAAGAGCTCAACAACTTGTACGTTGGCAGGGGGTGCATCAGCCACTGGAGCGCAAACGGAAGCGTTTGCTCAATGTGTGATTGTCGAAGATGCGACATCTACCGCATCATCAGTTGCAACAACGCAACCAACCGCGACAGCGTCTTCAGGATGTAGTGCTTCCGTCTCACAACAAATTACTCTTCCATCTATGTGTGGTTACAGTGCATGGCGCTGTTATGTTACTAACAAACCCTCTGATTGGACTCTTGTTTCAACTACTGGTGGTGTCAATACCGGTGGTGGCCCGGCTGCTTATGCAGTTGATATCCCGGGAAATACAACCAGCACTGGAACCGTTAATCTTCAAGTTCAGATGAAGTTGGCTCCAAACTACAGTGACCATTTAATTAAAACTGTAAGTATTCCTATAGGGGTAGCTGCAGCAATAGCAGATGCAGTGAATGGCACTAAACATTTTACCATTTCATCCAGCGCCAGTTCCCAATCAAGATATGATTACGGATTGGCATACGATTCGTGCAACAGTAAAGGTGGAAGGTTAGCAAGCAGATCGGAGACTAATGGCACCAGTGGACACTCGTTCTTCCAGCCTAGTGGTATTACAACAAGGCTTGTTAAGGGGGGAACAATACCTGGCGGATGGGCTCAAGCAAGATGTTATGGGCAAGGTGAAGGCTGGCCAGCAAACGCCACAAAATCTGGGGTAGATGGACTTTCATGTACAAAAAGCAGTAATGGGAATTGGTTGGGCTGTCCTACGACTGGAAGCGGTTGTTCCACTTTTACAGGGACTAGGAGTTATACATGTGTCGATTTACCAAGTTGTCCGAGCAATTAATTTGTATTAGGGCATAGATTCTAAGGTCTTGTCTCAGTTTTGTCTCAATTCCTGAATTTTATTCTAATAGGTGAAGTTTGAGTTTACTTATTGGCTCGAGGTGTATCTTTTAGTGGTAGGTTAATAGATAAGGTATAGGTTTACAATAGCCTTAATAAGTAAGGTTAAAAGGTACAGTACAGGTTTACGTATAAAATTGGAACAGAGCCCAATCGTTGGAATCACTTGGTGGGTAAGGGTTTTGACTGTTCCACTTCCTGTTCCAGTGATATCCTGTTCCAAAGGTAAAGTTACACGGGGTATCTGTGGATAACTCTGTGGATTACTTTTAAGCTGAAAGGCTTGAGAGCCTTATGTTATATATATATTATTATATTATTGTTATTTATTATTATTGTTTATTTATTAGTCTGTTCCAATGTTCCACCCTGTTTTAAGTACCCCTACCTTTGAGATGTATGCTCAGAAGATTACACCGCAAAAAAGAGCCTCTCGACTCTCAAGGCTCTCAAAAAACTTAGAATACTGGTGTGTACCTAAAATGAGGTGGAACATTGGAACAAATCAGTATAATCAATGGCTTACGTTTATAAAAGTGGAACCAAAAGTGGAACAAGTGTTTACAATCAATAACTTAACTGATTTTGGTTCGAACCGAGCGTCTCATTCTCAGATCTTTTCTTTCAGGGGTAAATTATTTTAGGTTGCATTTGAGAGCCCTACGCAGCGGGATAGGTCCTCCAATTATAAATTTAGTTTATTGATTAATGTTTCTGATTGTAAATGGGTATAGCGTCTGAGCATGGCCCAACTTTTATGGCCACTTATTGATGCGACTTCTGGAATCGTTAATCCCATCTCAAAAAATCGAGTAATGGCCTCATGACGCAAAGTATGGAAACTCATATTTTCTAAACCACTACGTTTAACGGCACGTCTAAACGCTACGGAAACTGCATGTTCTTTGATGGGGAATAAAGAGCCTTTGTCTCCTTCGATACCTTCTAATATAACCTTCACTTTATCAAAAATTGGAATTTGTCTGCTTTCACCATTCTTTGTATCCTTTAGATGAATCAGTTGTTTACTCCAATCAATATCTTCCCATTGGAGTTTGATTAATTCAGACCGTCTCATGGCCGTTAGTAAAGCTAACCTAATAAGGGAGGGTAAATAAGGAGACTGGGTATTGCTAATCAACAGATCAACATCATTGTCACTCATCCGGGTTTCTCTAACAC
>Ga0307986_10002281_pt1 | contig 13758 bp, 17 predicted proteins | sample EllFjometageno82_FD_203170 | JGI IMG/M metagenome (GOLD analysis project Ga0307986, IMG submission 203170) | Marine microbial communities from Ellis Fjord, Antarctic Ocean - #82 | ecosystem: Environmental > Aquatic > Marine > Unclassified | place: Southern Ocean | collected 2014-10-09
TATTAAAAGAACTTGGCTTTGATCCTTATCTAGATCAGTTCTCAAAAGATTTCAATGACAGTGACAATCATAAAATAATTGAGATAGACAACATTAAGTATCAAGTTCCAATTTTTTTATTAAAGAAAAAAAATAAAGATATTATAGATAATAAAAATATCTCCATTGCCTTAAGTTTTACAAGAAATCTTTTAAGTAATAAATTTTTTTTACCTAATAATTTAATTTTCCCAAAAGCTAGAATTATTTTAGAAAATTATTTTAATTGATCTGCAACTTCTAGAGAGAAATAACTGACTATAGCATTTGAACCTGCTCTTTTTAAGGATACTAAACTTTCTAATATCGCTTCTGAAGTTATGATGTTTTTAATAATACCATTTTTGATTAAAGAATACTCACCTGAAACTTGATAAGAAAATATAGGAATCTTAAAATTATCTTTTACACTTTTAATGATATCTAAGTATTGCATACCTGGTTTTATCATTATTATGTCTGCACCTTCCTTAATATCAAGCGCCACCTCACGTAGTGCTTCCGTTGAATTCTTAAAATCCATTTGGTAAGTTTTTTTATCTCCTTTTAATTTTGATTTAGAGCCTACTGCATCTCGAAAAGGCCCATAAAAGTTTGATGCATATTTAACGGCATAAGAGACAATTTGAGTGTCGCTTAAATTTCGTTCGTCCAATGCCTTTCTAATTTTTCCTATTCTTCCATCCATCATGTCAGATGGAGCAATTATATCACAACCCATTTCTGCCTGTAAAATTGATTGTTTGATTAAAATTTCTACAGTTAAATCATTATCAATTTTTTTATTTTTTATAATTCCATCGTGTCCATGATTTGTATATGGGTCAAGTGCAACATCACACATTATACCTATGTCGTTTTTAAATTCTTTTTTTAAATTTTTTACAGCTTTACAAATTAAATTGTTTTGATTTAAAGCCTCAGTAGCATTTTTATTTTTTTTAGCTGATTCCGTGTAAGGAAAAAGTGCAACAAGTGGAATCTTTAATTTACAAGCCTTCTCTACAGTTTTTGATAGATCATTAATCGAATACCTATAAATACCCGGCATTGATTTTATTGATTCCTTTTTTTTAATGCCATCTTTTACAAATAAAGGTAAAATTAGATCATTAACTGATAAATTGTGTTCTGACACAAGTCTTCTAATCCAGTCTGCTTTTCGATTTCTGCGCATTCTCAAAGCAGGATATGTGCCAATTATTTTCATATTTTTTAAAAGTTTATACTCTGCGACAAATATAATATTATAACTCTATATAAAAGTATTTTAATGAATAAATATAGTTAATTAAAATGAAAAAAATATTTAAAAATATCTGCATCGCCTCTGACCATGCTGGTTATGGTTTAAAAGAAGAAATCAAAGATTACTTAATATATAAAAATATTTTTATAACTGATCTTGGCCCTTTTACCAAAGATTCTGTTGATTACCCAGATTATGCAAAAAAAGTAGCAAAACGCCTTATTTTGCAAAAAAGTGATGTTGGTATTTTAGTGTGCGGATCAGGGACTGGAATGGCAATTACCGCTAATAAGTTTAAAGGTATCAGAGCAGCACAATGCTATAGTAAGTCTAGCACCATTCTATCAAGACAACATAATAATTCTAATATAATTTGTTTAGGATCAAGAATGTTAAAATATAAAGACGCTCTTAAATATGTTACATACTTTTTGAATACTAAGTTTGAAAGTGGAAGACATAAAAAAAGAGTAAACAAAATTTAATTAATGAATAAAGAAAATTTAAATAATTTTTTTAATAAAAATTTAAAAAATAGTGATCCAGATCTCTACAGATCAATCGCTCAAGAATTTAACAGACAAACTGAACATATTGAATTAATAGCATCTGAAAATATGGTTTCTAGGGCAGTCCTTGAAGCACAAGGATCTGTATTAACTAATAAGTATGCAGAAGGCTACTCTGGTAAAAGATATTATGGTGGTTGTGAGTTTGTTGATATTTCTGAAAATCTTGCAATAGAAAGAGCAACTAAACTTTTTAATTGTAAGTTTGCTAATGTTCAACCGCATTCTGGTGCCCAAGCAAATGGGGCAGTTTACCTAGCATTGATTAAACCGGGTGATACAATTTTAGGAATGAGTTTAAACTCGGGTGGCCATTTAACTCATGGAGCAAAACCTGCTCAATCGGGTAAATGGTTTAATGCAGTTCATTATGATGTAGTTCCTGAAACAGGATTAATTGATTACGAAAGTGTAGAAAGGCTTGCTTTAGAAAATAATCCAAAAATTATAATTGCTGGTGGAAGTGCTTATTCAAGAATTATTAATTTTAAGAAATTTAGAGAAATTGCAGATAAAGTTAAAGCTTATTTGTTAGTAGACATGGCTCATTTCTCAGGTCTGGTAGCAGGTGGTGAATATCCAAACCCATTAGAATTTGCAGATGTTGTTACCTCTACAACTCATAAAGTTTTAAGAGGACCTAGAGGTGGAATAATTTTAACTAATAGTGAGGAATTAATAAAAAAATTTAACTCTGCAATTTTTCCTGGTTTACAAGGAGGACCCTTAATGCACGTTATAGCTGCTAAAGCGGTTTGTTTTAAAGAAGCCTTAGATCCCAGTTTTAAAAAGTACACTAAGCAAGTTATTGATAACGCAAAAATATTATCTGAAACATTAGTTAAAAATCATTTTAAAATATTTTCTGGTGGTACAGACACGCATCTAATGCTTTTAGATTTAAGAGGCTTTAATTTAACAGGTAAATTAGCAGAATTAAGCTTAGGTAAAGCAAATATTACTTGTAATAAAAATTCAATACCATTTGACACACAAAGCCCAATGATAACATCGGGTGTTAGGTTGGGTACACCAGCCTCTACAACTAGGGGATTTGGTCAAAAAGAGTTTGTTTTAGTGGGACAATTGATCTCTAAACTATTAAAAGAACTATCGAAAAACCCAGAAAATAACTCCAAAGCAGAAAATGAAGTTAAAAAAGAGGTAATTGATCTTTGTGGTTCTTTTCCTATATATAGTAGTCAGTAAATAAAAAATAACTATGCTTTGTCCATTTTGTAAAGAAAAAGATACTTCTGTTGTTGACTCGAGACCTACTGAAGATGGTACTGCCATCCGAAGAAGGAGGCTTTGTGGTTGCGAGAGAAAAGAAAGATTCACTACTTTTGAAAGAGTGCAATTTCAAGAACTTACAGTTATTAAAGAAAGCGGAAAAAGAGCGCCTTTCGATAGAGATAAAATTTCAAAATCTATTAGAATTTCTCTTAGGAAAAGACCTATTGATAGTGACTCTACAGAAAAATTTATCTCAAAAATTGTTAGAAATTTAGAAGGTCTAGGAGAAAGTGAAATACCAACAGCTACGATTGGAAAATTTATCATGGAAGGTCTCTCAAATCTAGATCAAGTTGCCTATGTTCGGTTTGCTTCAGTATATAAAAATTTTAAAGAAGCAAAAGACTTTGAACAATTTGTTGGTAACTTAAATGTCTACAAGTCAGAATAAAGATTCCCAATTTTTAAAACTAGCGTTTTATCAAGCAGAGATTAATCTTGGTTCAACATCTTCAAATCCCTCCGTAGGATGTGTTATTGTAAAAAATGACTCCGTTATATCATCGGGTCGAACTTCCTATAATGGAAGGCCACATGCTGAAGCCAATGCTTTAAATAAAAATATTAATTTTAATGGTTCAAAAATTTACGTTACCTTGGAACCGTGTTCACATTACGGGAAAACACCACCTTGTGTGAAAAAAATTATCAATAAAAAATTACATAACGTAATATTTTCAATAAATGATTTAGATATTAGGTCTAGAAATTTAGCACATAAAAATTTAAAAAAAAAAAAAATAAAAGTAAAAAAATTTATTCTTAAAAAATATGGAGAAAAATTTTACAAAAGTTATTTTTTACAATCATTAAAACAAATTCCCTTTATTGATGCTAAACTTGCAATTTCGAATGACTATTTAACAATTGATAATAAAAAAAAATGGATAACAAATATAAGATCCAGAAAAGTTGGAAATTTCCTAAGATCACAATATGATTGCATACTTTCAACAGCAGCAACAATAAACTACGATAATTCAATGTTAAATTGCAGAATTGAAAGTTTAGAAAAAAAATCACCAGCAGTTATTATTATAGATCGATCATTTAAAATAAAAAAAAATTTAAAAATTTTTAAGGATAAATCTAGAGATATTTTTATTTTTACTCAACAAAACGACTTTTTTAAGGAAAAATATTTTAATAAAATCGGCGTAAATATAGTTAAATTAAAAAAAACTGAAAACTCAAAAAATGATATGTTAGATGTATACCACTTTTTAAAACAGCTTGGTTTTAATAGAATATTGATAGAAAGCGGCATAAAATATATAAATGAAGTTTTAAAGTATAATTTAATAAAAAACTTTTACCTGTTTAAATCATCCTTAAATCTTAAAAAAAATGGTAAAAATAACGCTAGCTCAAATTTAATAAGAAAACTTCAAACAACTATTAAAAACAAAGTTAAAATTAGCCTCAATAATGATAGTTTATACAAAATTGAATTATAATGTTTAATGGAATAATATATAAATCAGGCATAATCTTAAAAATTACTAAAGGAAATAATTATTCAGAAGTAATTTTAAAGACTAACCATGGGTTTAAAAAATCAGAAATTGGTAGTTCTTTGTGCTGCAATGGTACTTGTCTTACGATAACAAAAATACAAAATAAAAAAATTTCTTTTTATCTCTCTAAAGAAACTTTGAAAAGAACAAGTTTTTCTTCTTTAAAGATTGGCGACCTTATAAATATAGAGGAATCTTTGAATTATGGTAATAAAATATCTGGTCACTATGTTCAAGGTCACGTTGATACAACAGGCTCAGTTTCAAAAATTAATATTTTTGATAAAACTTGGGTTGTAACCTTTAAAATTCCAAAAATTTACAAAAAGTTTCTTATTGAGAAGGGTTCAATTTCGATTAATGGTGTTTCATTAACAATTTCTACTATTAAAAAAAATTCCTTTGATGTGTGCATAATTCCCCACACACTTAAACTTACAAATTTAGTAAAATTAAAAAATAACGATATTGTCAATATAGAATTTGATATCTTTGGAAAATATTTACTAAATTTAAAGAATTAAATATGAGGAAAATTTCATTATCTTCAATTAAAACAATTATACAGGAGGCTAAACGTGGAAAAATTTTCATTTTAGTTGATAATGAAAATAGGGAAAATGAAGGAGATCTTGTTATACCAGCATCTAAAGCAAACTCTAAAAGTATAAACTTTATGGCAAAGCACGGAAGAGGCTTGATTTGCTTGGCCTTAAACAAAAATCAGGTTAAAAGATTGTCTCTGCCCTTAATGTCAGCTGTAAACAAAGCAAGAATGCAAACTGCTTTCACCGTCTCTATAGAAGCTAGAAGCGGCATAACAACAGGTATTTCTGCATTTGATAGGGCAAAAACAATTAAAGTAGCAATAAATAGTAAGGTTAAAAAAAAAGAGATTGTATCTCCAGGCCATGTCTTTCCTTTAGTTGCTCGAACTGGCGGTGTACTTGAAAGAGCCGGCCACACAGAAGCCTCCGTAGATATATCAAAATTAGCTAAAATGAACCCTAGTTCAGTTATTTGTGAAGTTATGAATGAAGATGGAAGGATGGCACGTCTAGATGATCTTTTAAAGTTCGCAGCAAAACACAATTTAAAAATTGCAAGTATTGAGGATTTAATATCTTACAGATTAAAAAATGAAAAATTAATTTCAAAAATTGGATGTAAAAAAATAAATATTAAAAAATTAGGAATATTTGAATTAAATACTTTCAGAAATAAACTAGATAATTTAAGTCATTTAGCTATAACTAAAGGCATATTTAAACCAAATAAATCCTCTAGAGTAAGGGTAATTTCTATAAAAGAATTCAAAAGTTTAGATAATTTGAAAAATAATATCTTTATAAAATCTATGAAATACCTATCTCAGTTTAGTAATTTTGCTTTAATTATAATTAAGAATAAAAATTCTGAATTTAGTAAAGATGAGTCTATAAAAAGTACCAATATTTTAAGATACTACGGTATTGGCGCTCAAATAATTAAAGATCTCAAAATTAAAAACATGGTATTAGTATCAAGATCGAAAAAAAAAATTATTGGGTTAGACGGATATGGAATTAAAATTACAAAGCAAGAAATAATTAAATGAAAAAAAAAACTAAAATATGTATTGTTAAATCTCAATATAACGATACCTCCAAGTTGCTACAAAGTGCTGTTACAGAATTAAAAAAAAGAAAAATTCTTTTTAAAATTTTAGAAGTACCAGGAGCTTTGGAAATACCAGTCGTCGTGGCAAGAAATATTAAAAAGTATGATGGGTTTATTGCTATAGGTTCAATAATAAAAGGTGAGACTCCTAATTTTAATTTTATTTCTTCTGCTATTATCAATGGGCTTGTTCAAATTTCAATTTTATATAAAAAACCTATAGGTAATGCTGTACTTACTTGCTTAAATGAACAGCAAGCGAAATCAAGATCTTCAAAAGGGTTTGAAGCAGCTATAGCCGTTTGTGATGTATTAAATGTCAAATAATAAAAAAAATGTAACACCAAGAGTTAGAGTCATTCAAAAACTTTATGGAAACTCTTTAAATCCTGAAGCAAATATTGAATATTCCAAAGGTCAGTACAAAAAATTTATTAAAGATGTAGTTCAAGGAACTATTGAGAGAAATGATTTAATATTAGAGACTATTAAGCAATATATACCAGATGATTTTGACTTAAAAAGGACTGATAAATTATTAAAAATTATTATATTTGCTGCTATTTTCGAGCTTATGTACAAACATAGCAACCCTACAAAAGTTATAATTAATGAGTATGTGAAAACATCGGAGTTTTTCCTTGAAAAAGCTCAAATTAAATTTGTAAACGCAATTTTAGATAAAATATCTAAAAGCATCAGAAAACCCCTTTAATTTATACATTTTTAAATTAGCATTAACGCAAAGTATTTCTTGCCTTTAATGATTTTTTTTGGCATTTATGCAAAATCTTATGAATTCAGTTAATGAACTACTTTATGTAATAATTTTTACAGGCTTAATAGCAGTTTTTTATAGTTATTTACTGTCTAAACAAATTTTAAAAGCTAGTCCTGGAAATGCTAAGATGCAAGAAATCGCAGAAGCAATTCAGATAGGTGCAAAAGCATATTTAAAAAGACAATACACTACAATAGCTATTGTCGGTGTAGTTGTCTTGGCGATTGTAAGTTATTTTTTTAGCCCTTTAGTAGGATTGGGATATTTTATTGGAGCTGCTCTCTCTGGAATAGCTGGATATGTCGGTATGTTAATTTCCGTTAAAGCAAATGTTAGAACAGCTGAAGCTTCAAGGAAAAGTTTACAATCAGGATTAACTATGGCGTTTAAATCTGGTGCAATAACTGGATTACTAGTTGCGGGTTTAGCTCTTTTATCAATTGCAATTTATTATTTAATTTTAATTGATTTAAATATTGATAGTAGAGAAATTATTAATGCACTAGTTGCATTAGGTTTTGGAGCATCATTAATTTCTATTTTTGCTAGATTAGGTGGTGGTATATTTACAAAAGGAGCTGATGTTGGTGCTGACTTAGTTGGTAAAGTCGAAGCCGGCATACCAGAAGATGACCCTAGAAATCCCGCAGTAATAGCAGATAACGTTGGCGATAATGTTGGAGATTGCGCAGGAATGGCAGCAGACTTATTTGAAACATACGCAGTAACAATTGTTGCTACTATGGTTTTAGCCTCAATTTTTTTTACGAGTAATGCTAACATGATGGTCTACCCGTTAGCAATTGGTGGATCTTGTATTCTTACTTCCATAGCTGGAACTTTTTTTGTTAGACTTGGTAAAACTAAAAATATTATGAATGCTCTTTATAAAGGTTTTATTGTAACTGCAGTTTCATCTCTTATTATTTTGTATCCTGTTACTGACTCAGTCCTAGGATTAGAAACAGTTTTTAATGTTTCGAACAAAAGTTTTACAGGTTTAGACTTATATATTTGTGGAGTAGCAGGATTAGTTATAACTGGCTTGTTAATTTGGATTACTGAATACTATACAGGCACTGATTATAGACCTGTAAAATCAATCGCACAATCATCTACAACGGGACATGGAACAAATGTTATTCAAGGTCTAGCTGTTTCAATGGAAGCAACAGCTGTACCTGCGCTAATAATAGTAATTGGAATTTTATATACAAATAGCATTGCAGGTCTTTTTGGAATTGCAATTGCAGTTACATCTATGCTTGCTTTAACAGGTATGGTTGTTGCTTTAGATGCATATGGCCCAGTAACTGATAATGCTGGTGGTATCGCAGAAATGGCAAAACTTCCAAAATCAGTAAGAAAGACAACAGATGCATTAGATGCTGTAGGAAATACTACAAAAGCAGTTACCAAAGGATACGCAATTGGCTCTGCAGGATTGGGTGCTTTAGTCCTTTTCGCTGCTTATACCGAAGACATTAAATTTTTTTCTAACGTTAAGGGTTCAGCACTTGAGGGTATAGAAGTAAGTTTTGATTTATCTAATCCATACGTGGTAGTTGGTCTGCTTGTTGGTGGAATGTTACCTTATCTTTTTGGATCAATGGGCATGCAAGCCGTTGGTAGAGCAGGCGGTGCGGTGGTAGTTGAAGTAAGAAGACAATTCAAAAAAATTCCTGGTATTATGAAAGGAACTAGAAAGCCTGATTACGGAAGATTAGTAGATCTTTTAACTAAAGCAGCTATTAAAGAAATGATTATTCCATCTTTGCTCCCAGTTCTTTCACCTATTGTTTTATACTTTATTATTTTACCAATCGGAGGAATGAGTGCAGCTTTATCGACTTTAGGAGCAATGTTGCTTGGGGTTATCATAACAGGATTATTTTTAGCTATTTCTATGACAGCCGGCGGCGGTGCATGGGATAATGCCAAGAAATATATTGAAGACGGAAATTTTGGTGGCAAAGGTTCAGATGCTCATAAAGCAGCTGTTACTGGTGATACCGTCGGAGACCCATACAAAGATACGGCAGGACCTGCCATAAACCCAATGATTAAGATTACTAATATTGTAGCTTTATTATTGTTAGCAGTTATTGCTCATTAGAATTTTCTCTTACCATACATTTTTTGTTTCACACTTGATAAAAACTTTCCTAAAAAACTTTTTTGCTTTACATCATTTTTAGTAATTTTTTTTGAATACCTAACCTTCTTCATGTCGCTTTTATCGTAAAACTTTTTATTTTTTAACACACCGTATCTGTCAAATTTTAATTCTAATATATTATTTTTCTTAAGAACATTTTGACCTAATCGGACTAATTTACCTCTAGTTATGGTTCTCTCAAAATAAATCCATGTGTCGTCTTCTTTAATTGAAATAGTGTGAGGGTTACCAATTAATTTTATGACATCATTTTTGTTAGATTTATCAATTATTAATACTTTTTCTCTATTTTCTAAAAAATTTATCCCATGACTTTTTTTAGGTTCTTTTAACTGACAGTTATTTAAGAAAAAAGAAAAAAATATGATATAAAGAATAGTCTTATGTTTTCTGTTTACAAAAATCATCACAAAGTTATTTACAACAAATTAGTTGATTTATCACGTAATATTTTTTTTTATAGAAAAATTCAATTAAATGATAACTTTGAAACAAGAATTAATCTAGTTTTTGTTCATCTTTCTTTAATTTTAATTATTTTTAAAGAAAAAAATAAAGAAGAATTTCCACAAAATATTTTTGATAATATTTTTCTAAATATTGAATACCACATTAGAGAACTTGGTTATGGCGACGTAGCTGTTAACAAAAAAATGAAATTATTATTACAGGTGTTTTATGATATTCTTTTGAAAGTTAGGCCGGATAATAACAAGGAAAATATAATTAATAAAAATGTGTTAATAAAGTATCTTGAACCACAATTAAGTAACTCAAATCATTTAACTGATGATTTGGCTATTTATTTTGAAAAATTTTATTATTTTTGCTTTGAATTAAAGATCAATAGTGTGTTAAAAGGTGAGATTAATTTTAAATACTAATACTTAAATGGCTGTACCAAAACGTAAAACAACACCTTCAAAAAGAAATATGCGAAGATCACATCATCGCGTAAAATCTATAAATATTGTAGAGGATAAAAAAAGTGGTGAGTACAGACTTTCACATCACGTAGATTTAAAAACTGGTTATTACAACGGTAAAAAAATTCTAGACGTATAGTCTTACATAATATCAAAATCATGAATAATAAAATAATAATTGCTATAGATGCAATGGGCGGTGAAAATGCACCGGCAAAAAATATAGAAGGTATATCAATCTTTATTAGTAAGAATAAAAATAAAAAAGATTTTTTCTTTAACTTATATGGCGATGAAAAATTAGTTGCTGAAGAATTAAAAAAACATAAAGTTTCACCTAATTTTTATAAAATTTTTCACTCAACTACAGTAGTTTCAGACGAAGAAACACCACTTACTGCAATTAAAAACTCAAAAGACAGTAGCATGTGGAATGCCATACAATCACAAACTGATTTTAAATCTAATATAACTTTATCAGCAGGTAACACTGGTGTCTTATTTGTTATTTCTAGAATGATACTAAAAACAATTGAGTCTGTAAGCAAACCAGCTTTAGCCGGCCTTTGGCCAAATAAAAAAAATATGAATGTAGTATTAGACCTTGGTGCGAACGTAGATTGTGATGACAAAAACTTAGTAGATTTTGCAGAAATGGGTGCAGCACTTTACAAGGCCCTTTTCCCAGAAGATTTTGCTAAAGTAGCACTGTTGAATATAGGCTCAGAGGAAATTAAAGGAACTGAAACTTTAAAAAAAGCTTATGCTAAATTAAAAGATATAAGTAAATATGGAGACTTCCAATTTGACGGTTTTATCGAGGGAAATAAAATTCCTAATGGTGATTCTAACGTTATTATCACAGATGGGTTTACAGGAAATATCGCATTAAAAACTGCAGAAGGTACTGTTAAATTTATTACCGATTCATTAAAAGAGTCATTAACTGAAACTTTGTTAGCTAAAATTTCAGTCATATTTTCTTTTTTTGCTTTAAAAAAGTTTAAATCAAAATTTGATCCACGAAAATTTAATGGTGCAATTTTTTTAGGACTGAAAGGACCCGTTGTAAAAAGTCATGGATCTACAGACTCAATAGGTTTTTATCATTCAATAGATTTATGTTATCGTATAGTTAAAGGAGACTTAATGAATAAAATTAAAAATAATTTAAGTCATGACAATGGAAACAAACAAACGGGATAATTTAACAAAAGAAGATATTGTTAAAAACATCACCCTCAAATTCGGGATATCTACTTCTTATTCTTCCACTATATTAAACAATTTAATTGATATTTTAATCTTAAATATTTCTGTAAGTGAAAAAATTAAAATAAAAAATTTTGGAAATTTCACACTTCAAACTAAAAAAAAAAGACCAGGAAGAGATCCTAAAAGTAAAAGAAAATATGATATTTCAGCAAGGAAAGTTGTAACATTTAAACCTGCCAATGAATTAAAATTAAAAATTAACAATAATGCAAAAAAATAACATCAGGTTAAAGTCCATTTCTGAAGTAGCTTTGGAATTAGGGCTAATAAATTCAAACAACAAAAAACCCTTAACTCACACGTTAAGATTTTGGGAAACTCAATTTAAACAAATTAAACCAACTATTTTAACTGGAGGTAGAAGATATTATTCAGAAAAAGATGTTCAAATATTAAAATTAATTTTTTTTCTTTTGAAGGAACGAGGTTTGACTATAAAGGGGGCTAAAAAAGCCATGAATGAAAATTTAAAAAACCTTGACGATAGAAATTCATCAAGTATAAAAGAACAATACTTTAGAAAAATTATTATTAAAAAGTCCAAAAGCATATTAAAAAGAATTAAAAAAATAAATGGCTAAAAAAACTCATATTAAAGTAAGATTAGTACCAGAGGCAAAGCCTAATAGCGCTTTTTTTTACTATGTTAAAAAACCTACAAAAGGTGAAAAAGTTAAAGACAAATTAAAAATGAGTAAATACAATCCCGTGACAAGAAAACACGAAATTTTTGTAGAAAAAAAACTTCCTCCACACAGCAAATAAAACAATTATTTTTTAAATTTTTTATATTCATATTTTATAAAAGATTTAATCATTTCCTTCCAAATACTGACAGTAATAATAGGATCAATTTTTAATTTTATAGATTTCTTTCTAATTTTATCTAAAATAAATTTTATTCTTTTTTTATCTATAATTTCATTTTTATTTTTTTTAAGCTTAATTACTTCATTAACTAAATTTGTACGTTTTTTTATGATTAATATAAGTTTTAAATCAATCTTATCTAGTTTATTTCTGATTTTTTGAATTTTAGGATTAATCATAGCGACATTTATATTATATTTATTTAATTTATAAATTATATATTAAATCTTTTATGTTAAAAAACAAAAATTATAATACTATTTTTTTTCTTTGGCTTATAAGTCTTACTATCCTTGTAGCATCTATTATTGTTGTTGGAGGCCTTACCAGACTGACAGACTCAGGTCTTTCGATTACAGAGTGGGAGTTATTAGAAGGTGTATTACCTCCTCTTGGCCAACAAGAATGGATTCAATATTTTGACTCTTATAAAAAGATTCCTCAATATCAACTATTAAACATAGATATGACGCTCACAGAGTTTAAATACATTTATTTTTGGGAATATGCGCACAGACTTCTTGCGAGATTTATAGGTCTTTTTTTTTTACTACCATTCTTATTTTTTATATTAATAAATCTACTTACAATTAATGCTATTTTTAATTTATCAAGGATTTTCATTTTAATATTAATTCAAGGAACAGTAGGTTGGTATATGGTAAAAAGTGGTTTAATCGACAAAACATCTGTCAGTCATTATCGTCTTTCTATACATCTAATTCTAGCATTTTCAATTTTTTCTTCTTTAATTTGGATTTTATTAAATTTATTTAAAGATAAAAAGGTACAATTTTTTCAAGCAAGTCGTGAATATATTTCTTTAAAGTTAATTTTGGTGTTTATTTTTATTCAGATTATTATTGGCGCTTTTGTTTCAGGTCTTGATGCAGGTAAAATATACCAAACGTGGCCTCTAATGAATAGTAGTTATTTTCCTGATGACGCTTCTTTAAAAAATTTTTTTAATTTTGACCAAGCTAGTATTGTTCAATTTTATCACAGAAATATTGCTTATTTAATTTTTTTCTTTTCAATTTACTTTGGCTATGAAATCTTTACAAAAAAAGAAAAAAAATTATACAGTAGTTATTTAATTTACTTTTTAGTCATAATTATTCAAATTATTCTTGGTATCTCTGTTTTGATTACAGGTGCTAATATTTACTTAGCTTCTATGCACCAAATTTCGAGTATATTTTTGGTCGCCGCAGCTTTAAAACTTTATCACTGTTCAATTCGATCTTAAAACGAGGGTATTTATACAAAATCTCATCTTTTAATAAGTAAATTCAATTGACATTATTAATCTTTATTAGTATTTATCCCCCATAATTCACATGACACCATTTATAAAAAAAAAAGAAATTAAAAATGATTGGTACCTTATCAACGCAG
>Ga0307986_10002283_pt1 | contig 13752 bp, 14 predicted proteins | sample EllFjometageno82_FD_203170 | JGI IMG/M metagenome (GOLD analysis project Ga0307986, IMG submission 203170) | Marine microbial communities from Ellis Fjord, Antarctic Ocean - #82 | ecosystem: Environmental > Aquatic > Marine > Unclassified | place: Southern Ocean | collected 2014-10-09
TGTCGCCACCACCAAGTACTGAAATTAGGGATTTTTTTTTAGTGTTTTCAGAAACTCTCCGAGCAATAGCATTAGTACCCAACGCAAAATTTTTATTTTCAAAATAACCCGCAGGACCATTCCACATAACGGTATTTGAATTATCTATAATTTCCTCAATAATTTTTACAGTCTTAGGACCGATATCCAAAATAATGTCATCTTTTTCAATAGATTCTATGTTTTTCGAAACAGCTTTACCTTCAAAACTTTTTGAAACTAAACAATCTTTTGGAATTACAATTTTACAGCTTCTATTTTCTACCTCACCTAAAATTTTTTTAATTATATTATCTGAATTTTTTTCTCTTAAAGATTTACCAATTTCATAATTTTTATATGATAAAAAATTATTAGCCATCGCTCCAACAATAATAATATTATTTACGCTTTTCATAAGATTGGAAATAACACCTATTTTAGTTGAAATTTTTGACCCACCAATAATACAGGTAACAGGGTTTTTTTTATTTTTAACAATCGAATTTATAGCTGCTATTTCTTTTTCTAAAAGAGGACCTGCGTAAATTTCTTTTACAAATTTTGTTACACCATGAATAGATGATTGCTTACGATGTGAGCAGGAAAAAGCATTATTAACATATATTTCACCTAGCTCTCCAAGTTTTTGAGAAAAACTTTCATTATCGTCTGCTTCTTCTTTAAAAAATCTTATATTTTCTATTAAAAGAATTTCACTTTCTTTTAGATATGAACTTTTAATTTTAATTTCATCGTTAATTTGACCTGTATAAAAATACATATTTGTACTAAGTTTTTCTTTTAAGTATTTATAAATAGGCAACAAAGATAAAGAGTTATCCTTTACACCTTTAGGTCTTCCCAAGTGAGAAATTAAAATAATTTTTGATTTTCTTTTTATCAGGTCTTGTAAAAAAGGCAGTATCTGTTCAATCCTAGTAGAATCCTGAATTCTTCTATCTTTTAAAGGAACGTTTAAGTCTGCTCTGACAATTATTCTTTTACCTTTAATGTTAAGGTCTCGAGGAAAATATTTTATTCCTTGCATATAAATTTTAAAGATTATTTTTTAATTAATTTTTTAGTAAGCTCAACTATCTTAGCGCTAGTTAAATCAAAATGTTTATAAACTTCCTTGAAAGGCGCGCTCTCACCAAAAGATCTAATACCCATATTATTTTTAGAATATTTTTCCCAACTACTTACGCTACTTGCCTCAATAGTAATTGTAGGAATGTTTTTATTAATAATTTCATTTTTATAGTCATTGCTTTGCTGATTAAATAATTCCTGGCAGGGCATAGAAACAACTTTTGAATCAATGCCTATCTCCTTTAATTCTTTCTGTGCCAGAATAGCTAATTCAACTTCTGAGCCTGAAGCAATTAGTGTTACGGCATTATTTTGAGAAGTGGTATTGACTACATACGCACCAAGTTCACTTTTATTTTTTTCTGTGTGAAAGGGGTTAATATAAGGCAACTTTTGTCTTGATAAAGCGATTGCACTTGGTGTGTTTTTACTTTTTAAAGCTATTTGCCAACATTCTAAAGTTTCATTTATATCCGCGGGTCTAAAAACATTTAAATTTGGAATAGCTCTTAAGCCCGCAAGTTGCTCGATAGGTTGATGTGTTGGCCCATCTTCTCCCAAGCCAATAGAATCGTGAGAAAATATATAAACAACTTTTAGTCCCATTAATGCCGATAGTCTTATAGATGGTTTACAGTAATCAGAAAAAATTAAAAAAGTCCCTCCATATGGAATTAGCCCACCGTACAAAGCTAAACCGTTCATAGCTGCTGCCATGCCATGTTCTCTTATCCCGTAATGAATATAATTACCGTTAAAGTCTTTTGAAGAAATAATTTTAGAGTTTTTAGTCTTAGTATTATTTGAGCCACTTAAATCAGCTGAACCACCTATAATTTCTGGAAGCATTTTCGTTACCGCTTCTATTGTCATTGAAGAGCACTCTCTAGTAGCTTTACTTGGTTTTTCTTTGAAATATTTTTCTTTCTCGACATTTATTAAAGAGTCAAGATTTTTTAAGTTAGTATTTTTTTGAATTGATTCTAATTCTTTTTTAACTTTAGAGTTTTTTTTATTTAAACTTGAAAACCATTTTTTTTCTAATGAATTTCCCCTCTCACCAATCATTCTCCAGGTTTTTAAAATACCTTTAGGTATCTCAAAAGGAGCATGGGGCCATTTTAGTTTTTTTCTAACAAGCTCTATCTCTTCGCCACCTAAAGGGGAACCGTGAGAAGAGGCTTTACCAGACTTATTGGGAGAGCCAAAACCAATTACTGTTTTACAAGAAATAATGTTTGGTTTTTTTGAATTAGAAGCTTTTTTTATTGCACTAGAAATCTGTTTATGATTGTGACCGTTTACTTCAACAAAATTCCAACCGTAAGATTCAAACCTTTTTTTATAGTTATCAGAAACACTTAAAGATGTAGGGCCATCTATAGAAATTTTATTATTATCAAAAAAGACAATTAAATTTTTTAATTTTAGATGTCCCGCCAAACTCATCGCTTCATGGCTAATACCTTCCATCAAATCTCCGTCACTAGCTATGACATATGTTTTATGATTAACAACACTTGAGCTAAATTTTTTTCTATAAATTTCCTCTCCTATTGCTAAGCCAACAGCATTACCCAAACCTTGACCAAGAGGTCCTGTTGTAGTTTCGATACCTGAATTTTTTTTGTATTCGGGATGGCCAGCACAAATAGATTTCATTTGTCTAAAATTTTTAAGTTCTTCTATCGTAAAATCTTTGTAGCCAGTTAAGTGAAGCAAGGAGTAGAGTAACATTGAACCATGACCGGCCGATAAAATAAATCGATCACGATTGATCCAACTTGGATTCTTAGGATTAAACCTTAAATATTCTTTAAACAAGACTGTCGCAACGTCAGCCATCCCCATTGGCATGCCTGGGTGGCCCGAATTAGCTTTTTGCACAGCATCAATAGACAAAAATCTTACTGCATTTGCCAATTGATTTAAATTTGTAGTCAAAATTATAAAACCTTTGTAGAATTAAATTTATAAATTAATAATATGATTTAAATGAATAATTTAGCAAATAAAGAAAAAAATTTAAACAGTCTTATTGAAAAATTAAGCAATCTTTCAAACAGTTATACACATGACGCCACAACGTCCGATAAATTGAAAAAAGAAAGAGATAATTTTTTAAATGAAAAAAATGAACTTGAGAAAAGACACAATGAGCTAGTGAGAGAGCAAAAGTATTTAAAAAACAAAGTAACAAGCTTGGAACAAGAACTAAATAAAAAATCTGAGCTCCAAGAAAAATTTAATAGAGAAATTGATGAACTTAGTCAAGAAACAGAAGAACTAGTTGAGGAAATAGATAAATGGCAAATATAAACATTAAATTTAACAACAAGGAGTACTTACTTTCCTGTGATGATGGACAAGAAGAGTCTTTAAAAAAACTTACCAGTTTTTTAGATAAAAAATACAACGAACTCAAAGATGAATTAGGTGGTATTGGGGAAAACAAACTACTTCTAATCACCACAATAAAAATTACAGATGATTATTTCAATTTAAAACAAAAAGTAGATTTACAAAAAAATAAACTAAATGAAATTTCTAAGAAATTTTTAGAAATGAAATCTTTAACTATTCAATATAAAGAAAAGAAAGATGCTGAAATAAATAATTTAAACAACGAAATTGATAAATTTAAAGTAATGATTGAAGAAAGCAATTCTCTATATGAATCTGTACTAGATAAAACCACAAAATCTTTGCAAGACATAATTAGCAATACTGAATCAAAATCTGAACTTCAGTAATGCAACAAAAAATTACTATCAGAAAAAAAGCGTTAATTGATAGAAAAAAAAATTACTTTGAAATTTCCTCAGAGTTTTTTGACCCTTTAATAAAATTTTTAAAAAAAAAAGACAATATAAAAACTCTTTCTCTTTACTACCCATCGAATTATGAAGTAAATATATTAATTCTTTTTCAACTAATAAAAAAAATAAGAATTAAAACTGTTCTTCCTATTATAAAACCTAACAACCAGATGAGCTTTGTTGAATGGCAGCATTTGGATCCTTTGAAAGTAAATGAATTTGGAATGTTAGAGCCATGTTTAAAAAATAAACCTATAATTCCAGATCTCATGCTAGTTCCACTATTAGCATTTGACAACAATAATAATAGACTGGGGTACGGAAAGGGCTTTTACGATAAATTTTTAAAAAAAATAAATCAAATAGTAACGATTGGTGTTGCGTTTTCATTTCAAAAATATAATAAAATTCCAGTATCAAATTTAGATATAAAATTAAATTATATCCTTACCGATAAAGGTATGAGCAAATGAAAATATTAATCCTCGGCGATCTGATGGGAAATTCTGGAAAAAAAGCTATACAAGAAAATTTAAACAAAATTATTAAAGACAATAAGATAGATTTTACCATTATAAATGGAGAAAATGCAGCTGAAGACGGCAAGGGAATAACTAAAGATATTGCTGAAGAATTATTCAATCTTGGCGTTGATGTCATAACTTCTGGAAACCACATTTGGGACAAAAAAGAAACCGCAGAATTTATATCTAAAGAAGAAAGGTTATTAAGGCCTGAAAATCTAGCAGCAGGATCACCCGGCAATGGTCACGGAATTTTTTTATCTAAAGATAAAAAATATAAAGTTGCTGTTATTAATTTGATGGGCAATGTTTTTATGAAAAAAACTGAAGATTTGTTTACCGCAGCAAAAAAATTGCAAAGTAAAATTAAGTTAAAAGAAAATGCTGATTTTATAGTAGTCGATCTACACGGCGAAATAACAAGTGAAAAAATGGCTATGGGTCATTATTTTGACGGCAAAGCTACAGCAGTAGTCGGTACGCATACTCATGTACCAACAGCAGACACAAGAGTCTTAGATAATGGAACGGCTTATCAAACAGACATAGGTATGTGCGGAGATTATAATTCAGTGATTGGAATGAATAAAGAAAATTCAATTATGAAATTTTTAAATGATAACCAGGCACAAAAGCATTTTCCTGCAGCAGGCCAATCAACACTTTCTGGAATAATTGTTGAAGCTGATGTTACATCAGGCTTAGCAAATAAAATAGAAAGATTTATATATGGAGGAGTTTTAAAAAATTAATATGGCGGGTCATTCGCATTGGGCTGGAATTAAACACAAAAAAGGCAAGCAAGACAAAGAAAGATCTAAAATCTTTGCTAAGTTGTCACGAGAAATTACTGTTGCTGCAAAACTTGGAGCAAAAGATCCTGACAGCAATCCAAGACTAAGAGCTGCGATTCAGGCATCAAGGGAAGCCAATATGCCAAAAGAAAATATTACACGCGCTATCAACAAATCAGAAATAGATGTAAATAAAAATTACGAAAATCTAAGGTATGAGGGCTTTGGTGCATACAATGTTGCTTTAATTATTGAAACATTGACGGACAATAAAAACAGAACAGCTTCTAACATAAGAACAATATTACAGAAAAGTGGTGGTAGACTAGGTGAAACTGGATCGACTTCACATTATTTCTTTTCTTGTGGCGTCCTTCATGTGGCTAAAGATAAAATTGCTGATGAAAAAATTTTTGATTTATCAATTAATATCAATGCTAAAGATTGTTTAAGTTTCTCAGAATATCATGAAATTTTGACAGAAAGAGAAGATTTTTATAAAATAAAAAACGAAATTGAAAAAAATATAGACAGTTTTCTTTATTCTGGCATAGAGTGGAGACCACAAACTTATTTAAATATTTCTAAGGAGGAAAGTGATGTAGTCATAAAAATGCTTGAAACTTTAGAAGAGGATGAAGACGTACAGAATACATTTGTAAACTGTAACATTCATATAAATTAATAAATGAGAATTATCGGTATAGATCCTGGCCTAAGCGGAGGAATTGCAATCTTAGAAGACAATAAAGTGAAAGAAATGTTTGATATGCCAGTTATGGCTGATGGTAAAAAGAATAAGCGACAACTTAATAGCGCTTTTCTTGCTCAGTTAATTAAAGATAATATTAAAAGTACCGAGGATACAATAATGGTTGTAGAGCAAGTCAACGCAATGCCCGGACAAGGAGTCACTAGTATGTTTAATTTTGGTCAAACTTTCGGTGCGATTAAAGGTATTTGTGCTGCCTTAGAGTTACCTATTTTTTTTGTCAGACCAGCAAAATGGAAAAAATATTTTGAATTAATTAATTCCTCTAAAGATGCTAGTAGAACAAAAGCCATCGAAATGTACCCTTCTATTGCAGAAAGGTTATCCAAAAAAAAAGATGTAAATAAGTCAGATGCTATATTAATTGCTAGATATTATAGCGAAACTAGGTTTAAAGAAGATCCAAAGTGAATTGAAACAAACACAATAGATAATAAAACCGTCAAATTCATGACACATTCTACAAGTACTTCACTAACATGGAACAACAAATAGCAGCTCAAGTTGTTGGATTAGGTGGAGTAAATGATTTTTCACTTTGGCAACTTTTCTTACGTGCAGATTTTGTAGTTAAGTCTGTGATCTTACTTCTGTTATCGAGCTCAATTTATTCTTGGGCTTTGATATTTGATAAATATAAAGTATTCAAAAAAATTAACTTATCCACTTCAGAATTTGAAAATAAATTTTGGAAAGCTAAATCAGCCGAAAGTTTAAACAATTCTTTACCCGTTAAAACTGATGATCCTTTAACTCAAATATTTCAAAAGGCGATGGTTGAACTAATAAAAACAAAATCAAAAACTAGTGTAGTACAAAGCGCTAGAGTAGAAAAAATTTTAGAAATTAATACTGACGAACAAATTAAAGAAATAGAAAAAAATTTTACTTTTTTAGCAACAGTTGGTTCTACAGCTCCTTTTATTGGTTTATTTGGAACTGTCTGGGGAATTATGAACTCTTTCCAATCTATCGCTATTTCAAGAAATACAAGTTTAGCTATTGTAGCCCCTGGTATTGCAGAGGCTTTATTTGCAACCGCCTTAGGTTTGCTAGCGGCTATTCCGGCTGTAGTAGCTTACAATAAGTTTAATAGTGACTCTAAAAAATACACCGCAAGAATCGAAAACTTTTGCAAAAGATTTTTATCTATAATCTAAATTATGGCTTTTAAACTTAACCGCTCTAGGAATGAACCAATGAGCGAAATCAACGTTACTCCATTTGTTGATGTGATGTTAGTTTTACTAATTATTTTTATGGTTACAGCACCTTTATTAACTGTTGGCGTACAAGTTGACTTGCCAGAATCAGCGGCAGACTCTTTGCCTGACGACCAAGAACCTTTAACTGTAACGATTAATTCTAAAGGAGAGATTTTTATTCAAGAAAGTAAAGTTTCTTCAGAAAAAATAATTCCAAAATTGTTAGCGATTGCAAAAAATAGAACTGACACTAGAATTTACGTAAGAGGCGACAAAAACATAAATTATGGAAGAGTTTTAGAAATTATGGGAACCTTATCAGGTGCTGGATTTTCAAAAGTAGCACTTATTTCTGAGCCATATAAAAGTTAGATGAAAAATGACACGAAGTTTAATTTACTCTTTATCCTTTCATGCAGTTATGGTTTTGTTAACCATATTAAGTTTGCCATTTATGATTAGACAACCAGTAGATTTACCACCAATTCTATCCGTTGAATTTATTCAAATTTCTGACAAAACAAATATTCCATTTGCACCAAAAGCTAGAAAAGTTCTCGAGAAAGTAAAAAAAGAAGAAAAAAGAGTGGTTTCCGAACAAGCACCACCAGCTGCTAAAGCGAAAGAAAAACCAGATAGAATTCCTTTGCCTAAAAAACAAGACGAAAAAAAAGAACTAATAAAAAAAAAACAAAATCCAAAAGAAGTCAAACCTGAGATAAGACAAGCCTCTGAGTTTGAGAAAAAAGAAATTATTGACACCAATCAAATAGCAGCTTTAATTGATAAAGCAAAAGAAGAGAGTACTAAAATAGAAAAGAGTAAAGATAAACTCACTCAAAGTAATGTAAAAAATTCTTTTGCGTCAGGATTAACACTTTCCGAAGAAGACGCTTTGAAAGCTCAAATATTTGGATGCTGGACAGTTCCACTAGGACTGCCATATGATGAAAATCTTTTAGTGAGAGTTAAGTTGGAATTAAAACAAGATGGAACTATAAATAAATCTGAGATACTGGACCATGAAAGAATGAATAAACCAGGCCAAAAATTTTATAAAATTTTAGCAGAGAGTGCTTTAAGAGCAGTTAGAATTTGTCAACCTCTTAGAGTGCCACAAACAGGATATGAAAAATGGAAAACTATTCAATTAAATTTCGATCCATCAGAAATGTTAAAAGGCTAACTAGTTAATGAAAAAAATATTTTACATTTTTTTAATATTCTTATTCAAAATCAATATTGCCTATAGCTTAATAGAAGTTGATATTACTAGAGGAAATTTAGACCCTTTACCAATAGCTGTATCCCCGTTGCACGTTGATTCTAAGTCTGATAATTATCAAGATGCCGAAACAAAAGAGCTAGGTGAACTTATTTCTTCAGTTGTAGAAAAAAATTTTAGATCAACTGGGTTGTTTAACCCTTTAAACAAAGATGCGTTTATACAAAAACCAGATATTGTGCATTTAAAACCAAGGTTTGAAGATTGGAGATTAATAACAGCACAAGCTTTAGTAACAGGAAAATTGCTCATTAAAGACGAGAAACTTAAAATCGAGTTTAGACTTTGGGATGTAGCAGCTAATAAAGAAATGATTGCTCTAGCTTTTACAACAACGCCTTCTAACTGGAGAAGAGTAGCCCACATCATATCAGATAAGATATATGAAAGATTAACCGGAGAGTCAGGTTATTTTGACACAAGAATAATTTATATTAGTGAAACGGGACCTAGGACTCAAAGAGTTAAAAAATTAGCTATTATGGACCAAGACGGTGAAAACACTAAGTATCTAACTTTGGGTAATGAATTAGTTTTAACACCTCGATTTAATCCAACCAATCAATTAGTAACGTATCTTTCTTATTTTAGGAACTTACCTAGAGTTTATTTACTGGATATAGAAACTGGAATACAGGAAGTTGTTGGAAATTTTCCAGGTATGACTTTTGCTCCAAGATTTTCTCCTGACGGGAAAAAAATAATAATGAGTTTTGCTAAAAATGGTAATTCAGATATTTATACAATGGATCTAGAATCAAGATTGGTTGAAAAGATTACTGAAGACTCTTCAATTGATACATCTCCTTCATATTCTCCTGATGGAAAATATATTACTTTTAATTCTGATAGAAGTGGCATTCAACAAATCTACACCATGAAAAGTGATGGTAGTGAAGTTAAAAGAATAAGTTTTGGGGACGGTCTTTATGGAACTCCAGTTTGGTCACCGCGAGGTGATCTTATTGCTTTTACTAAAGTTAGAAGAGGAAAGTTTTATATTGGAGTTATGCGATCGGATGGAAGCGGAGAAAGGTTACTTACAGAAAATTTTTATCAGGAAGCTCCTTCTTGGTCTCCTAATGGTAGGTTGTTAGTTTTTTACAGAGAGACTAAAGCTGGGAAAAATGGAGAAGGATTTACCGCTAAACTATGGTCTATCGATATTACAGGATACAATGAGAGAGAGCTAAAAACTGAAACTGATGCTTCCGACCCATCATGGTCTTCATTACTCTCTAAATGATGATTTTTTAGTGTAATAGAGGAGTAAATCTTAAATGTAATAAACACTTGAAATTCGAACTAAAATTTGAGATAAATTAGACAATCACAACTTAAAGGAAAAAATGAAATTTAATAAAAAAATCACAAACTTGTTAATAATACTAATATCTACTTTTGCGCTTAGCGCATGTTCTACTGCTAAAAAATCTGGATCAGGAACAGGAGATGTTTATACTGGAAACAATACTGTTGAGTATTTGGCTTCTGGAGTTAAAGATAGAGTATTTTTTGCAACAAACAAATCTGCTTTAACAACTGCTTCTAGAGATACCTTAAGAAAGCAAGCGAATTGGATGAGAAAAAATAAAACTCTTAACGTTGTTCTTGAAGGTCATGGTGACGAAAGAGGAACTAGAGAATATAATTTAGCGCTCGCAGAAAAAAGAGCTAATGCTGCTAGAGATTATCTTTTAACTTACGGAATTTCTGGAAAAAGAGTTTCTGTGATTAGCTATGGTAAAGAGAAGCCTGTTAACTCAGCTTCAACACCTTTATCTTGGTCTCAAAACAGACGATCTGTAACAGTTAAAGCAAAATAATTATAAATTACTTTAAAAAAATTGGACCCCATGGCTTAAAAGTCCTGGGGTCTTTTTTTTGCCACGTTATGAGAATAAAAAATATCTATAATGAGTTTTTATAATATTATTTTACAAAAAATCTTTATTTTTTTTATTTTATTTTTTTCTTCATCTAATTTTGCAGTAGCTGAAAATAAAAAAATTAACGCTGTAGCAGATCAACTACAAATTATTGCGCAAGATTTAAAAACTTTAGAAAAAGCAGTTTATAAAACTTCCGATATAACTAATGCCTCAAACTCCATCCCTTCAAATGGATTAAATGAAGAAATTTTGACTAGGCACTTATTAAAACTCAATGAAATAGAGGAACAATTTCGTTTATTAACTAATCGTTTTGAAGAAGTTAATTTTAAATTAGATAAACTATCTAGCCGAGTAACAAAAATTCAATCTGATTCTCAAGTTCGTTTTTCAGACTTAGAAGCAGTTAATCCTGATAAAAAAGATAGATCCAATATAACTAAAAAAAAACAAGTTAGTCTACCAGGTACTGATAAGCCACAAGATTTAGGTTCAGCACCAGGCTATAGTTTAGATTCAAAAGAAACTGTGCAAGCTACACAATCAGTAAATGCTACAGCTTCTGTTCTTACAGAAGAAAGAAAACCATTTACCTCTTTGCTGCCAAATAAATCCCCTAAAGAACAATACAATTTTGCTTTAAGTTTTATGAAAGTCGGAGACTATGAAACTGCCGAACTAGCGCTTAGAGAATTTATTGATAAAAATAAAAATGATAAACTAGCTGGAAGTGCTCAGTACTGGTATGGAGAAACGTTCAGAATTAGACAACTTTATTCAGACGCGGCTACAGCATATCTAGATGGTTATCAAAATTATCCTAAAAGTAAAAAAGCCCCAGAAAATCTTTTAAAGCTTGGAACCACAATGGTTCAATTAGGGGAAAAAGATCAAGGTTGTAAAATGATTAAAGGGATTAAAAAACAATATCCTAAAGCATCACAGTCTGTGCTACAAAAAGCGCAGTATGAGAAAAAAAAATTCAAGTGTTCTAAATCTTAAAGATTTAAGTTTAAATAATAAAACATCATTAATTTATTCTAATTTTAGATCTAAATTAGTTACCTCTATTAAAAAAAATACTTTTCTTATTGCTGTCTCTGGAGGGCCAGACAGCTTGGCATTAAGTGCTTTAAGCCATACTTATTCAATGGAAAAAAAAATTAAAGTTTTTTTTGTTTTAGTTGATCATGGCATTAGAATTAATTCAGCTAAAGAAGCACTGAATGTAAAAAACCTTTTAAAAAAAAATAAAATTAATTTAACAATTTTAAAAAATAAAAAAAAAATAAATAAAAACGTTCAAAGTCATGCAAGAGAAGTTCGTTATCAATTATTATTGAATTTTTGTAAAAAATATAAAATCAAATTTATTATGACTGGTCACCATAGAGATGATCAGATTGAAACTTTTTTAATAAGATTGTCTAGAGGTAGTGGAATTCAAGGTCTATCTTCTATGAGCAAAGTAAGCAGCCTTAGTAATACAATAAAGCTTTTTAGACCGTTATTAGATGAAAAAAAAAAAGATCTCGTTTTTCTTGCCAAATACTATTTTGGAAAAGTTTTTAAAGATCCCAGTAATAATAATAAGAAATATTTACGAACAAAAATTAGAAATTTAATCAAACAGTTTGAAAAAAGTGGAATTAAATCTGATCGTATAATTAATTCTATAAATAATTTAGCCTCGACTAGAGACACATTAAATCTTTATACCCAAAGAATAGAAAGAAAATGTGTAATTAAAAAAGATGATATAATTAGTATTAATTTAAAAATTTTCTTTTTAGAAAATAATGAAATACAGCTAAAAATTTTTAGCAACTGTATTAAAAGAGTTTCAAAAAATTACTACCCTCCAAGAGCTAAAAAAGTTTTAAATTTACTAAGTGGAGTTCGATCTAATGAAAAACTAAAAGCTACTTTGGGAGGTTGTATGATTTATAGGTATAAAAAAAACCTAATAATTTCTAAAGAAGAATTAAAAAAGGCAACAAAACTCTAAATTTTGATTAAAACTAATAAATTTGTCACATTTACAATGTAGAACTTTTTTGGTTATACTTGTTAATTAATTAAGAATACCTATTTATAAGATATGAATTTAAAAAACTTAGCGATGTGGGGTGTAATAGTTTTACTATCTGTTGGACTTTTCAATATGTTTCAAAATCCAGGCAAGATCACTTCGTCAGAAATAAAAGTCCCTTTCTCTGAATTTTTATCTGAAGTTGATCAAGGAAGAGTTATAAAAGTTGAAATTCAGGGCAACAATATTACTGGCTTATTAAGCGATGGATCGTCATTTACGACTTACTCGCCTAATTATCCAAACTTAATAGAAAAATTAACCGACAAAGGAGTAAGTATAATTGCTTCACCAATAGATGCTAAAATGCCATCGCTTTTAGGTGTATTGTTATCTTGGTTCCCAATGCTACTTCTTATTGGTGTATGGGTTTTCTTCATGCGTCAGATGCAAGGTGGAAAAGGTGGAGCCATGGGGTTTGGAAAATCAAAAGCAAAACTTTTAACAGAAGCACATGGCAAAGTTACATTTAATGATGTAGCAGGTGTTGAAGAAGCTAAAGAAGAAGTAGAAGAAATAGTAGAATTTTTAAGAGACCCTAAAAAGTTTAGTAGACTTGGAGGAAAAATTCCTAAAGGTGCCTTACTAATTGGCCCTCCAGGAACTGGAAAAACATTATTAGCAAAAGCAATTGCAGGCGAAGCTAATGTTCCGTTCTTTTCTATATCTGGCTCTGACTTTGTGGAAATGTTTGTAGGCGTAGGAGCATCTAGAGTTCGAGATATGTTTGAGCAAGGAAAAAAACACTCTCCTTGCATTATATTCATAGATGAAATCGATGCTGTTGGAAGAAGCAGAGGAGCTGGTCTTGGAGGTGGAAACGATGAAAGAGAACAAACTCTTAATCAATTACTAGTAGAGATGGATGGCTTTGAAACTAACGAAGGAATTATATTAATTGCCGCAACAAACAGACCTGACGTATTAGACCCAGCTTTATTAAGACCAGGTAGATTCGACAGACAAGTTGTTGTAGGAAATCCTGATATTCTTGGAAGAGAAGCTATATTAAAGGTTCATGTTAAAAAAATTACCGTAGGTCCTGATGTAAAACTTAGAACGATAGCTAGAGGTACACCAGGTTTTTCTGGAGCTGACTTAGCTAACCTTATTAATGAATCTGCTTTATTAGCTGCTCGTAAAAATAAAAGAGTAGTAACAATGGTAGATGTTGAAGAAGCAAAAGATAAAGTCATGATGGGTGCCGAGAGAAGATCTATGGTGATGAGCGAAGATGAAAAAAAATTAACAGCATA